>Ga0265595_1000125_pt1 | contig 73001 bp, 106 predicted proteins | sample saktaG_15_FD_190148 | JGI IMG/M metagenome (GOLD analysis project Ga0265595, IMG submission 190148) | Saline water microbial communities from Sakinaw Lake, British Columbia, Canada - sak_2013_06_06_50m | ecosystem: Environmental > Aquatic > Non-marine Saline and Alkaline > Saline ... | reverse complement strand
CTCTATATCTTTTATTCTCCCAAGAATCATATTCTTTTTTACAGTGTCTTCAAGTTTATTATAATATAAATCACGAAGTGCGCAAAAAAGAATCATTAATGTTGTTAATCTTTGTTGCCCATCAATTACATCTAAATATTTTCCAGAATTATTTTTACTTAAAATAATAGATCCCAAAAAGTATTCAGCCTCCCCAGATTCATAGGAATTATAAAGATCCTCCCATAATTCTTCAACATGTTCACTTTCCCAGCTATAGGGTCTTTGATATTGCGGAACTTGATAATATGTGCTTCCTTCGAATAATTTCTTTATGGTTTTACTGTAAGGTGTAAATATTTCCCCCATATTATCTTTTATCTCCTTTCACTTTTATAAATATCGTTGTTTCACTCATCCCCGTCCTTCCTCTACTCAACCCAACCCTAAAACTCTTCTCAATCTCAACCATTTTCTTTAAATCAGCATCAGCGTCCCCTTTCAAAATCCTACTATTAATCTTAGGATAACAAACCATAGAACATTCGTCCCAGAGTCCCTTGTCTTTCATTTTCTCTTGTTCCCTGCTCCTAAAAAGGCAAGAACAATTATTAAACATATTAACCCCCCTAACAAAATTCCAAAGCTAAACCCAAAAGCCCCAACAAATCCTTTAATTATATCAGAAAAAACTCCTGCGCCTGCTAAAATTAGAATAATAAACCCTCCAACAATTAATCCAATAATTGCTTCAGTTTTCATCCCTCAACCTCTAATTCAATCACCTTCTTGTTTTTCTTTTTCTTTTTCTTTTCCTTAACATCCTTTTCTTTTTCTTCTATGTAGTTTTCTTCACTAATAACACTCTCTCCTGTTTCTTGTTCTAATTCTTGTCTTGCATTTTTTGCAATTACTCCCCCTTTTACAGAAACTTTAATATGTTCTTCAAATCTTTCAGGATTTTGTGTTCGTTCTATTTCTGCTGTAGATGCTTCTCCAAGCATAGAAAAAATCAACTCCAAATCTGTCATATGATCTCTTAAATTTTCATTTTTTAATTTCTTAAATCTTTTATATTCACTTGGAGTCATTCCAAAACTAGCTTTAGAAATTTCTGCTGTTAAAATTGCGAAATTACTTTGTTCTTCAACACCTCTTTTTTTCCATTCATCAGTTAAATCTTGCCTTACTGCAATTCCTCTTAATCGTTTATCAATCCATAATTTAGAATACCCTTTTTTCTCATAAATTTCTTTCATTCTTTCTTGAGCAAGTTCAGGATTTTCAATCTCATCAATTCTTTCACTCCCCACCTTTGCAAGCCATAATTTAAAGGGTTCAACTTTCTTCGAAGGAATTGATTGAATTATTCTAAATATTGTTTCTTTATTTGCACAATCTGTTTCTCTAAATTTTCCATCTTCTGCTAAAATCTTCAACCGGTGACAAATTGTCACCACTTCACTCCCTTCTTCTCTTAATCTTTGGCTTAATTTATTCCAATACTTTCTAGCTCTCTGAAAATCCTCCTGTTCAGTCAAAATTGCAATAATATCCACAATAGAATAAAACCATTCTGGCTCACCAGAAGGCCTTTTGAGGTCATCCTTTGAGGAGTCATGCCCGTTGAGGGCCTTATCATGCCAAATCCTTCTTATTTTTTTATTCTCAAAAACAATTAATTTCTTATCTTTTTCTTTCATAGATAGAAAAACCTCCAATAGTTTAAATAATTACTTCTCTTTTTCTCATTCTTCTCCTCCCCTCCTCTTACTCAAACTAATTCTAAAATCTTTAATTAATTTCCTTAAAAATCCAACTCTATCTTTAGAAAATTCTTTATATTTATCTCCATGAAAAACATCACTTTTATCATTATTACAAAAATAACAACACAAAACACAATTTTCTTTTGAATATTTTCCATTTGGATTTATTCTATCAACTTCTAAATGCATTCCCCTTGAAGTTCCTCTCCCAGAAATACCATTTTTGGGAAATCTACTTGATTTTAAAATCTTTGTTACTAAAATTTGCGATTCTTCTTCTTTTAATCCACAATAATAACACTCTTTAATTTGATTATTATACCATTTCAAAAATTCATCAAAATCTTGAAAACCATTTTTTCCATTTTTAACTCTTCTATTAAAATCATTCATCAATGACTTAACACTTTTGGGAATAAATTCATCCATCTTCAACATCCTTCCTTTTACTTAATGATATTCTAAAATCCTTCACAATCTCAACCTTACCCTTAATCTCGTCTTCTATTTCTCCCTTAACAATTCTACTATTTAATCGTCCATAACAAATCATAGAAAATTCCTCCCAAAGCCCCTTGTCTTTTAGTAACTTAATAAATTCCTCTTTTTCTTCAGGTAGAACAATCTTATCAAATTCCTTAACAGAACATTTCATATTACTTCCATAAATAATATCAACTCCAAATTGCTTAGCATATTTAATCAAATTATCTTTAAATTCTTCTTCTGCTTTCTTGCATTCTGCAAGCTTTGTTTTTATCTCTGAAAATTCATCTACTAGTTTAACACCTTCGTCTTCTTTGAATTTCTTAATATCTTCAATCTTTTCAAGTTCTGCTTCATGTTTAAAAGAAGGACATTCTGACTTAAATCCACAATAATTACACAATGCTGTCTGTTTTCTTGGAAACTTTGTTGAAAATTCAATCTCTTTTATGGTCTCAACAATTTCCTGCTGTAATTTTTGTAATTGCTCTTCTGTTCTCTCTGAAATAGCATCTTTGTTAAAAGCCAACATATGCCAGATTAATTTTACAGATTTACAATCTTTGAACTTATCTTTAACCCAAATAGAATACATTGCTAATTGTCTGTCTTCATCTGCTTCTTCTTGATCTTTCATTCTTGCATTTGTTTTATAATCACAGACATAATAGTTGCCTTCTGAATCACAACCTAATTTATCTATTCTAACATGCCATTGATTTCCATCTGGCAAAGTCATTTTATCTTGAGTCTCTAAACCCAAAATAGTCATTTCTTCAAATGGCTTCATCCTTTCATAATAATCTGAAATAAACTTTTCACCCATTTTCCTATAATTATCTGCTTTGAGACCTTGTTCTGCTTTAACAATCAAAATATCATCAGAATAATTTTTTTCCCATAAATCTCTATAAAATTTAATAATAACATCCAAAGCTACTCTTTTCTTAAATTTCTTGAGCTTGTAAACATGCTCAAGTGCTTGATGAACCATATCTCCCATAAATGCTTCTATTGTTGTAGGAACTTCAGGCTTTTTCTTATCAATATATCTAAGTTTATAGGCATAAGGGCAATTTTCAAAAGTGCTTATACGAGAATGTGAATAGATTGCCATATTTCAACTAGAATTCTTAGATTATTAAAATTATCTGCTAATAAGGTTATTTATCATAATTGGTGCTTATTTTGTTGAAAGGGTATTTGGTGGGAAGAATTAAGGATAAAAAAAGCCACCAAGATATCCTTCTTCAACTTTATATGTTTGAATAGCAAATCTCAATCTTTCTTCTTTTAACTCTTTTAAACATAATTTTATGAGAGATGAAGCAATATCACAAACATCTTTTTTTACGCTTGCACAATTAATTTTCAATTTATTCATTTCCCTTAAGGTAATAGAAGATTCATGGAATTCTTTTTTCATCCAAAACCTCACCAATTTGAATAAATGATCTTGTTTAAAAAGAATTCTTTTAGAAACATCTTTACTAAAAACATTTGGTCTTTCAATAATAATTTTTTTCAAATTTTCATAAACAGAATTAAAATAGAGGTGGGACAAATTTCTAATTTCTGGATCTGGATGGCTCATGTGGTCTCCTGCCCTTAAAATTTGATCATTATGCTCAAACATTGGATCTATCTGGGTTATTTTTGTTTTATTTCCAAGATAAACTTTATCTGCTTTTAGAATAAAATAACACAAAGACGATCCTGCAACAAAAGGAACAAAAACTTCGTATCTTTTAAGATATTTTCTTAAAAGAGACGCACAAAAAATAGAAGTTGATAAATTTCCCCCAAATCCACTTAGAAGAATTATACAATCATAAATATTTTCCTTTACTATCATTCTTTGAATAAAATCATAAAAATATTTTTCATCTCCCTTCTTTATTCCTTCTTCAAATTCAGGGTTAAAAATAATTGCAAAAACTCTTTTTCCAAAACAGTTTTCAAGATCAACAATCAAATCCGGCCTATTTTTAAGAACACCCATATAATACAATAAGAAAAGAGATTTAATAAAATTTATTCATTTAAAAAGTACTAATATCTTGCTCCATTTAGGAGTAATATTTACTCCAGAATCCAAATGTTTATAAACAGAAATTACATTTTTATTTTAAGATGGTAGGAAAAAAGAGGATTCAAGTACATATATCTAAAGAAGCTGAAAAAGAAATGGAAGAGTTAAGAAAAAGTTTAAAATTAAATACAATTTCTGATGTTATAAGAAGTAGTTTAAAATTAACTAAATATCTAGAGTTGGAAAAAGAAGCGGGCAATGAGATAATTATCAGAAATAAAAAATCAAAAAGAGAGAAAGAAATAGTATTTATCAAATAAGAGGTGGTAAAAAAATGAGGGAAAAAGATGTCACCACAAAACAAATTAGAAATTATTGAATTAGAAGATTTATTTCTTTCTAAAAATAAATTAAATATTAAACCTTCTTTTTTTAAAGTTGAAGAATATAAAGAAAGAAAAAAAGAAAGGAGAATAGATATTTACCATGTTGTAGTTCACTTTTTGGCTGCAGTAATCCTTGTTCCTTATATTGCCATGATTATTTTTCAATTAGAAATTCCAATTGCATATTCTACAATTGCTTCGATAGTCGTAGGGTTTTATTTTGCTAGAGCCCTATTCCCCTAAAACCAATCACCTAAAGTTCTCTGCACTCCAAACTCTTTAAGAAATATACTCCTCTCAAAAATATGACCAGGATCAAAATTAAATTTAATTTCTCCGATCCTTGAGAATACATTCCCATACAACCCAATACACAAATTACTTAAACTCCAAAAGCCATAAATAATTATGGGATATAAAGAAATTCATATTTGGGAATTTCCTCCAACAATAACCTTTCTAAAAATAAATCGAGCATATAGGTTAAAGATATTTGAGGAAATAAAAAAAGTTTTAGGATCAAATACTAATTTATTAAATTTTATAAACCAAAAAGCAAAAAAATATAATTTAAAAAGAAGCTATAATACAGGACACCTCTCTACTTGGAAAAAAGGTATAAAAAAAGATCAAGGAAAATTAAGAAACATAAATATCCCCTTATGGATAATAATAGAATTTTCAAAATTAATTTCTAAAAAAGACTATAAAGAAAAATTAAAAGAAATTGAACAAAATATTGAATATTATACAGGCACTGGAAAATCACATCCAATAACTAAACCAAAAATACCATTATATTTAACTCCCGAAATGGTTTCTGTAATATTTCATTTCATGGGAGATGGACATATTGGAAGAAAAACAGTAGTTTCTTCATATAGGCAAATGAACAAACAAGGACTAGAAAATTTTCTTCACAAATTAAAAAACATTTTTGGAGAATTTAATTATCCTATAAGTGAGTTTAAACAAGGAAGATTAAATGTCCCAAAGATAATAACTGAATTTTATAAACACTATTTCAAATTGCCCAACACAAATACTTTCGAAGCATACGTTCCAACACATATAAAATCTTATAAAAAAGAATTTCTTTTGGCAGGATTAATCTCTTTTATTGTAGATGAAGCACACATTGGAGAAGTTATTACAATTTATGGCAAAAATAAAAGATTAATGGAGGATATGAAAGAAATTGGAATCAAATGTGGATATCTCTGCCATCCTCTAAGAGAAAAATATGCTTATGGAAAATTTGATGTATATAGATTTAGTATTTCTATAAAAAGTTATTCAAAATTTTATGAAGATATAAATAAATTATCTAAATTATTTCCTACTTGTGATTTAGCACATAAAATGGAAAGATTAATTAAAAAAATCAAGTAAACTTGTTTGAACACCAAACTCTTTTAAAAACTTACTCTGTTCAAACAAATAGCCAGGGTCAAAATTATATTTAATCTCACCTATTTTTCTTGTGCTTTTAAGGAAATCTTCTTTAGAGTCAAATAAAAGGGGTTTTTTATTTAATGCCTTCCTTATGGATTCACGACAAACCCAAACACCCAAACCAGCCCAATAAGAAGGAGTTTCTAATCTAATAACCAACACTCCAGCTTGCCTCTTTATTGAATTTAAATATTCTAAAATAGGAAACCTAGTTGCATAATATCCACCTACACAATTAGAAGCATATGTTTTTCTTCCATAATAACCCTCATAGTCTGTTGAAGCTTTCATAACATCTGAAGGATTCCAACTTGAACCAGGATAATAAAGTTCAAATAATTCAAAACTCCAAAAACCAGGAAACAACATAATCAAATATTGATTTCCTAAAAACTCTCCAAAAAAAAGTTTATAATCATTAATCAAAGAAGCATCTCTTGTTTTTTTCAACAACTCTTTAGCAATCATATCATCTGTTGCAGTTATACTCCACCTAGTTGGAACAATTCTCTTATCTTTTTTCAAACCCAAAGCTCCAATACTCAAAATCTTATATAAAGAATATTCATCAAAATTATTTTTATATAAATATGAAATTCCTTCAACAGCTTTAATTTCATCATTAATAACTCTATCAACTTTTTTATCAATTTTAATATTAGATGTAACACGTGCATTTTTCAAACCAGCACTCATTCCATGTGGAGCTAAAACCCGGTCATTTTTTTGCCCACCAACAATTCTATTTTTTAATTCAATTTCTAAATCAACAGGCCTACTCGCAATTGCAACATCCCTTGCAATATCTACAAATTTATTACTTAATCTAACATCTTGAACTTTTGACTGAAACCTTGAATTTAATAAACTACTTCTAAGCTTAATAACATCAGATATGCTAAAATTCTCTTTTGCCCAATATTTACAATCATCATAAATCCATGCATTTTCATCTTTTTCTAAAGGACTTAATATTCCAATATTAACTAAAGGATATCTTAATTTAGAACCAATAAACACAGAAGGCGGACTAATAGATTCAAATTTAGATATTTTATTTAAATTCTGAGATTTAAACATATTTTTAGTTATTTTACTAACAACTTCAAATTTAATGTTTTCCATTGAGAATATTAGAAAAAAGGATTTATATGGATTTATTGTTACTGCAAAGGTTTATCTGTCATAGGCCTAAGAACATGTTTATAAGGCATAAATAAAAAATTATTTTTTTGAAGATAAAATTCTAAAGGTTTTTCATCATCATTTAATTTTATGCAAACCAAACCATTTGAAGCAAAAGTGCTTAAAGCACTTTTATTATTTGGATGAACTATTTCTCCCAGAATATAACTTTCTTCTGGAATCTTTTCATCAGCACCAAATTTTTTTAATCCAATAAACTCTCCAAGTTTTCCCATAAGTGTTTTACCAACCTCGTAAAAACCCATTGAATTTTTATTATATTTTGTAAACAATTCTAAATTATAAACTGAAAAATTACTTCCTGTTTTCTTAAAAAAATCATTAAAATTATCAAGGCTCATACACCCAACATAAAGCAAATCTCCTTCTTTCATAATTTACCAACAAATCTATCATTTATAAAAATAATTACACTCTAAGATAATAGTTACTTGGATGGAGAAAGATGAGGTACTTTAATATAAGCTTTCTCAACTTCTTCAAAACTAGGGGAATATGTCTCAGAAGAATCTAAAATACCTGTTAAAGAATCTATTTTAAATTGTTCATATTTACTTAATTCTCCATCTTGATTTTTATCTGCCCATTCATTTAATTCTTGATTATAAAAAATTTCTTTCTGAAACTTTTCTAGTTCACTATTTTGAGTTAAAGGATTCCAATCTCTTGTAATGCTTCCAAGAGTACAATAACTAGTAACAGCGCCCATCCAAGCTAAATGCCCTAAGAGTTTAGCTACTCTTTTTAAAAAAAATTTATCTCTATTCATCCCTACAGAAGCATATTCAAAAAAACCCACCACAGGAATTAATTTCCAACTATTTTTTAAATTTCTAACAACATAATCTCTTAAATTCTTTTTTTCCATATTTTTTCAATAAATTCATTATTTTTAAATATAATTACAATAGAATATAGTTATTACTCAATTAGAATTATGCTATTTTAAAGGGGGAATATACCTTTGAAATATGTTTATAGTAAAATCTTTCCAAAAATCAAAATCAGCTGAACCCAAATCAAGGTGTTTTACAACATCTAAAGCATTTCTATTACTTAATCCACTCTGCAACATGAGAGAAACCATCATAGAATAACCTGCATGTGATTTATCAAAATATGAAGGAAGATTTTCCCATGTAATTGTTTGATTTTTTCTATCTCTAAATTTAAAATCATATTTAAAAACCCCCTCTTCTTTTCTCAAAAACAAATTTCCTTTTTCAACCCAATTAGGAAAAGTGCCCATATTTTCTGCTGAACCTATAAAAACTTCAGAAGGATTTTTATTAAATATTGCAAAGAAACCAATCCATTTTTCCTTACCATTCATATCTCTAATTACATCTGTTTCAAGTTCTCTTGGCCTTAAATCTCGATAAAGGTCTAATCCATGCATATTAAAGCAATTAAAATGTGGTTTATAAAAATAATTACACTCAAAAATAATAATTAATTTTTCTTAATTGAACTATTTCTTATATTAAGAATATATCTCTCTGGAAAACCTGCACAAAATGGAGATTTAATTAAAATACCAATTAAACCTTTTCCTGTAAGAGGTTTTGCTCTAGCAAAGTTTCCACATTCATCACAACCATGAAGTAATCTTCCAGTATAGTCTGGATTTTCTTTAAGAGGGGCATCTAATTTATCTAATATAAGAAGATCTTTAGTGGTACGTGCAACAATATAATGTCCAACTAAGGGAGATTCTTCACTTCCTTTAAAATAAAAAGTATTTCCTATTTCCATCTTAATTTTTAGATATGGAGGTTTATAAAAATAATTGCAATAAAATGCAATAATTAGAAAAATCAACAACTCCTGACACCATTAAATAAAGTATTGCAAAGAATTTTATAGAAATATTGTTTATCTGTTTTAATTGGGTCTTTTTCCCATTTATCAAGATATTCTTCCATTCGAATTATTTTATCTTCAAAATTATTAGTAAGAGGGTAAGCATAGGGTATACCCATCAATCCAGGTTTTTGTTGAAGAGATCTTTCCATTACCTCTATAGGATATCTTTCCCAATCTTCTTCCCTCATAGGTCTTATTCCAACCAATTTAAGATCTCCTCTAGCTAAATTATAAAATTGAGGTATTTCATCTATCCAATATTTCCTTAGGTATCTCCCAAAATTAAGAACATTAGGATCATCAATTAATTTTCCAAAACTATTAAAATCTTCATTAGGAGCTAAATTAAATTCTTTATCAGTACCTAAAACCATTGTTCTTATCTTATATACTAAGATAGGTTTTCTGTCTTTTCCTAAACAAGGTTTAACATAAACAATATTTTTCAAAGCCATATTATTAATCCAATATTATTTTTAGACAAATTATCAATTTATAAAAATAATTACACTTTAAAACAACAATTAAATTAACTATCAGATTTTCTAATTTCTTCTGCTCTTATTAGGTGATACTCTTGAGTTCCCATAATGCCTGCTGAAAAAACAACATTAGTAGGCTTAACTAAAAACCACATAGAATCTAATGAATCCTCCTTAATTCTTATTAATGGAAAAGATACAGAAGCATCTGCAGATAAAATTTCTCCATTATAAACAGGAGAATTAGAAATATCTTCTATTTTCTTTAATGAATATCCTGCAGCACCAACACCAACAATTTGATAATGTCCACCATAATTAGCAAAAAGTTTAGAATAATAAAGCTTAGCAAATTCTCCTGGTTCAGTAATTGCATGTTTCTCTAGAAATTCTCCATATCTTTCATTTGAAATAGCTTTAATAGAGATTATATCTTTTAAATCCATAAATAGATAGTTGAAACAATATTTTTAAACATAATTGCACTTCAAAACAACAATCAAAAAAACCTACGTTTGAAAATTCCCTCATTTCTAATCTCAAAACCAAATTCTTTTTCAGGCATGCTTCTATGTTTAATTAAAATCGCTTTTCTTTTTCCTTTATCTGATTTTAATTCAATTATACATTTACTCCAATATTTAAACAAATCACCACCCACAATATTTGTTTGTCTTTCAACCCCATTTTTCCAATCTTCTTCAGATAAAAACTCGTTGTAAACTTGATTTGTAATTATAATTGGTATATTTTGTTTTCGAGATATTTCAGCTAAAATTCTCATTTGAGTTGCAACTTCTCTATTTACATTTTTAATTTTAGAATCATCTTTAGATTGAATTGCATCTCCTAATTCTAATCTATAAAGCATTGCCATACTATCAACAATAATTAATTTAACATGTTCTTTTTTAATTTGATCTAATATTTTCAAAAAAAGCTTTTCTTGCTCTTCAAAACTGGTTGGCTGACAAAGAATAATATTTTCTAAATAATCTTTATATTTTTCACCTACAATTTGTTTAATTCTTTCAATAGAAAATCCTCCTTCTGTATCAATAAACAAAACTTTATTTTTCTTTTTAGCTTGACTACATGCAACTAAGATTGCAAGATTTGTTTTTCCACTTCCAGGACCCCCTGCAATCATAGTAATTACATCTTCTTCATAACCCCCATAAAGCCATTTATTCAAATCATAACTTCCAGTTGATATTTTTGTCATATTAGTCTATTAACCCCTCTTCAATTAGTGAATCAAAAATCTTTTTAGAAATATCTGTTAAGTTTAAATCAATCCTATCTTTACTTGTAACAAATTTTCTTTTAGAGATTTCTGCAGAGGGCTCTCCAATATTGCCTTTAAAATAAATAAAATAATTTTTAGAAATTAATTGTTTATTACTACGGGGAGCAATACCAAAAAAGGTCCTATAATAATCTCCAATAAATATTTCTGAGTTTGAAAGTTCTTCTCCAACTTCTCTTTCTAAACATTTTTTATCTAATTCTCCTTCTTTTCTCTTACCCCCTGGAAAAATATCCCACCCTTCTTTTTCTACCATAAAAAGACGTTTATTTTCAATATAAATTCCATAAATACCAACTATCATAAAAAGATTAATTATATTGCATTAATAAGAATTATTGTGGTTTATTTCAACTTCTTGAAATCAGCTTCTAACTTGTCAAGTTCTTTTGTAACCTGAGCAATAGCATCATTTACAGCTTTTTTAGCTGTCTTGCCTTTTGTTTTAACTTTCAAAATAGGATTTTTTGTATAATGTTCTCTTTTCCATGCTGCAAAAACAACAGCAGAATCTTTGTTTAAATAAACTCTAAGAAGCTCAACTAAAGTAAGATTATCTATCTCTAATAACATTTCTTCTTTTTCATTACTTAATATTTTAACTTCCATATTTAGAAATCATAACTTTAATTTATAAAGGTTGTGATTAAGCTTTTAAGAAGATTATTCTAAAAGCTCAAAATTCTCTTGCATATCTAGATAGGCTTGCCTGAAATATTTTTCATTTTTACCTAAAAAAAGTGTCCTTGAAAAAGCAGGTTGATGAGATAAATGAGTTATGTAAGCTTTCCAAGCATCAGCTTGAATATTTAATGTAGATAAATATAAACCATTATCTCTATTAAATTTAAAACAAAGTTCTGTTCCAAGATTAACTTTATTCAAAGAATATCCTTTTTCCAAATAAGAATTAATCACTTTAGTAATATTTAATTCCCCAATATTGGGCATTTTAACAAAATATTCTTCTTCAAATTTATTTAATGCTTCTTGAATAGAAGAATCAGGTACAGTTAAACCTTTATTATTTAATCTTACAGATAAACCAAAAATATTTTTAGCAGGATGCACAATTAATGTTTTTCCATTTCTTGCTTCTTGTTCTAAAGTTTTCATTCTCCCCTCCTAAACAAAATATCATCAATGTCTTCTTGTGAAACATCTTCACTTTTTACTTTTTTCTTCATACCCAACCAATTTCTTTTAACTCCAGTATCCTCTTCAACAGGCCTACCAACAAGCTCTTCAATTTTATCTAAATTTAATTCTTCAGGATTTATTTGAGGAAAACCTACTTTTTGTTCATGTAACCCTTTTAAATCAGATATTGTTAAACCACTTGAAATCTTAGATTCACTTGCTAAAGAATTTGGATCAAATCTAAGAATATTTTCACCTTTAAACAAATTTATAGATAAAAAATTTTGAGTCTTCTTTATTAAAGAAACATAATCTTTAGGCAATATTTTCTTTTCTAAATGTTCTACCACAATAATTGGCTCAAAAATAGCTTTTGCAAATTCTTCTTGAGTTAATTTCAAAGACCGTCTCCTCCTCATAATAATCCAATGAAAATTCTCAACTAAATCATCATATTCTCTGATTTCTTCAGATATATTTTTTTTAAAGTTTTGTTCAATTAATTTATTTAAAGTCACTTCTTCTTTTTGAACTAATTTTGGTTTTTCAGGTTTTGAACTTTCAATCTCAGGTCTCCTAACCCCAGAAATATTCATCAATCTTTCCCTAACACTTACTCTTTTCTCAAAACCTTCTCCAACAGTCTTTTTTTCTACTAAAGGAATTTCATTTTTTAAATAACAACTTCTACAGATATTCACAAATCCTTCTTTAGATATTCCATCATATAAAAAAGCTTTTTCTTCAGAAACATCACAAACATAACATTTTCTCATGTTTAAAAGTGTAAACTACTCTTTTTTAAGATTATTGTTCTCAATTATTCAGATTTAGATAGACTATTTCTTATATCGTCTATAGATGCAATATCATAAAAAACATCTTTTTCATTTACAATAACCACAGGGTATTGGGTAATTCCCAATTCACTTGTCAAAGCATTTAAAGATATAAACTCGTCACTTCTAGCAATTGGTATTAAAAGTATATTTTCTCCTTCTGATTGCTTTAATTCATAAAGCATCTTAGACCAAACAGTTTGCTCTGCTTTAATAACTAAATCATCTACTTCATAATTATATAAATAAACAACAGTTGAAAAATTACTATTACATTGTTTTTTAACTTTAATTGCATTCATCCATAAAAAAGTTCTCAGAAGATCATATTTTCTATGAATATAAAGAAAATTATCTGTAATCCTACCTGACTTCTCATAATCATCTAAAAGTGTTGCTTCATGATATATTTTATTAGCAAAATCATAATTAGTTTGTTCTAATAAATCACACGAAACCTTTCCAGAATCTAAAAGATCATTTAAAGCCATTATATCCATCAGAGAAGTCTCAGAAATTGAAAAATATTGTTCTGCATTATTTAAGTTTTTATCTTCAAAAGCAATTCCAACATACATCCCAACAATAAACATAACTACAGTTAATAGAAGTGCTTGGAAAAATACATATTTTTTATAAAATTTTACCATTTTTTCTTTCCCACCATTAATTTGAATGCAGATACAATCAAAATAATTGGATAAACTAACAAATAAAGAAAGATATAAAAAGTTATAGGAAATATTCCAGGTCTTTTGAATTTACTTCTATCTTCTTTAATACTAAAAAAAGCAATTAAAGTATATGCTAAACTAAAGAAAAATACAACCAACCCCATAAACAAAAGAACATTTGGAACAAGGTTTATATCATGAACAGCTAAAACAGCTGTCTGTGCCTTAATAGATAAACTAGCAGATAAAAAGTTCAACAAAACTGCTCTTACCACCCTATATAATATAATCGCAATTCCAAATACACCCACAAACCAGGAAAATATAAAGAAAGGCAATACAAAGGCACCTAACATTCCTTTTCTACAAAAGCATTTAGCATATTTGAACATTGTTTGAACACCACCCATATTCCACCTAATTCTTTGTTTAAACCAATCCCTAACAGTGCTAGGAGCAATAGAATACACCTTAGAAGGCACACTCATCTTTACTAAATAACCTTTAGATAAAAAATTCCATGTAATCTCAATATCTTCTGTTAAATTCTTTTCATCAAAACCTCCAATTTTATCAAAATATTCTTTTCTATAAACAGCTAAAGGTCCAGGAGTAACATATATAGAATCTATAAATTCTAATAATTTTCGTGAAAATTTAATAACAATATATTCAATTGCCTGCAATCTCTCTAAGAATTTTTTCCTATTATAAACAAGAACAGTTGAAGTTACTGCTCCAACTTTTAAATCATCAAAAAACCCAATCATATTTCTTATAGCTCCTTTTACAGGAAAACTATCTGCATCTGTAAAACCAACTAAAACAGTTTTAGCAAATCTAACACCATAATTTTTTGCACCTGCTGCATTACCTGTATTTTTAGGAGTTTGAACAGCTAAAACTAATCCAGGATATTTCTTCTCATATTCTTTCATTATTTTATATGAATTATCTGTACTTCTATCATCAACAACAATTATCTTTTTCAGTTGAGAATATCCATTTTTAGCTAAATTATCAATTGTTTTTCCAATTGATTTTTCTTCATTATAACATGGAATTACAATACTTAGAGAATATTCTTTAGTTATTGGAGGAACTTCAAATATTTTTCTTCTATTTTGAATATAAATCAACATAAACAAAAATAAGAAGTAAAAAGCTATGAAAGAGTACACTAAAAATATTATTGTTAGGAAGTCCATTTTAAGTTATTATTCCAAGGGTTTTTGTTGTTTAAAAGGATTTTCCCCAACATCCACATTAAAATAATCATAAAATTCTTCACTTAAATTAAGAATATTTGTATGTCCAGATTTTTTCTTTTTAATTAAATTTAAATCAGAAAATTTCTTAATATGATCATATGCTTTATTTCCTCTTATCTTAATAATAACAGATTGTTTAATTGGTTGCTTATATGCAATAATAGCTAATGTTTCTTGTTCTGCTTTTGTAAATTCAACAGAACCTGTAGCTAATTTATTAATAATATATGAATATTCTGGCTTAACATCCATCTTCCATAACTCTTCCCTTTCTACAATCTCAATTGCAGAATCTTCTTTATTATGTTTTTCTTTTAATTTCTCAATAAGCTCCCGTATAATAAGTGGATTTAAATCAGAAAAAGAAACTAAATCTTGCATTGTTAAAAATCTCCCTGAAACAAAAAATATTGCTTCTAATCTCCTAAGATGTTCTAGTTCAGCAAACTCATCAATATCTCTTATTGTTTTACTACTAATCACCATAGCATAAAAAAAGGTAATAGAGTTTAAAAAACTGGTGTCAATTAAAAGTCCAAAATTTATTTCCAAGAAAATTAAAAAACAAACCAACCCCAATAGCTAAAACTTGGGAAATTAAATAATAAATTTTAAAAAATTCTGTGAAAAGATATAAAAAAAACAAATTTATACTTAAAGCAACCACACTAACCATTAAAAATTGAAGACCTTTCTTTAAAGTTTTATATTTCAAGGTTTCTTCAAAAGTCCAAATTTTATTTAAAACAAAATTACCTAGAACAGATATAAAAAAAGAAAAAATTGCAGAAATAAGATAGTAAATTCCAAAAATGTCTGTAAATAAATATAAAAATGCTAAATTAACAAAAGTTCCAATTAAACCAACTAAAGCAAATTTAAAAAATTGATTAAGAAATTTTAGTTTAATATATTTTTTATAATCCCATAAGTTCCTTAAATAACAAAATATTTCTTTAATTCCCGCCTTACTTTTACCTTTAATACGGTTTGTAAAAACTATTGGAATTTCCTTAACTTGATTATATTTTGCTTTCAATATTACTTCTAAAAGAATCTTAAACCCCCGGGGATTTAATTTATCAAAATCCACACAATTTCTTTTAATCATAAAAAAACCAGTCATAGGATCATTAATAGATGTAAAAGGTCTTGCAAAAAGTGTTGCTCCATAAGAAAGAATTTTCCTTCTAAAACCCCAACCAATAATTTTACCCCCTTTAGCATATCTACTCCCAATAGTAAAATCAATTCCCTCATTTTTGATGGGAAAATATAATTCATTTATCTTTTCAGCAGGGTGACTTAAATCTGCATCCATTACACCAAAAATTTCCCCTTTAGAAATCCTCCAACCATCTAAAACAGCAGAAGATAATCCCAATTTACTTTCCCTATGAATTACCCTCAAATTTTTATACTTTTTAATTAAACTTTCCACCAAATCTCCTGTTTTATCTGGAGAATTATCATCAACAATAATTATTTCTCCTTTAATCTTATTTTTTTTAAATTCATTAAATGCTTTTTCCAAAAGAAAAACAATATTTTCTCGTTCATTGTAGGTGGGAATAACAAGAGACAAATCAAATTTATGCATTAAAAACAAAAATGATTACAAATTTAAAAACCTTATCAATAAATATTTAATGTATTTTCTCTTTAACTAAATATGAATTTAAGATATACTTGGTTAAAAGATAAATATTTTCTAATTTTTCTTGGAATAATCTTAATATTTCTTATAATTAATATATCACAAATAGGATTTAAATTCAGCGATGAAAATATTTACTTTTATATGGGTAAATTAATCTTGCAAGGACAATTTCCATATCAAGATTTTTTCTTTGCTAGCCCTCCTCTTCAAATAATCATTATTGCAGGATTTTTAACATTATTTGGATCAAAAATAATTCTCTTAAAACTTCTTCCGATTTTTGCAAGCATAATTAGTAGCATTTTTATCTTTATAATTTTAAGAAAGAGATTTAATTCATTACATGGATTATTAGCATCAACACTTTATTTATTTTCATTTATAGTATTAACCACAACAGACCATTCCACAGGCATCCATCTTGCAACAATGTTTTTAGTAATTGGTTGTTACTTTATTTATGAAAAGAAATATTTCTTAGCAGGGATTTTAGTTTCACTTTCCTTATTAACAAGGTTATATTCTGCAATTGCAATAATAGGATTAATAATATATTTGCTAATAAAAAACAGAAAAGCATTATTAAAATTCATTTTAGGAATAGCGATAATTTTCATCCCAGTAAATTTGGGCCTTATTTTAATATTTAAACACAATTATTTAACCTCTGTTTTTTTATACCATTTACTTAAATCAGCAGGAATAGCTAAAGGAAACATTTTTAAATTCTTTTTAAAATGGGATATTATTCTAGTAGTTTTATCTTTAACAGCTATCTTCTTTAAAGAAAGAAGAAAATTATTACTTCCTTTTATAATTTCAATTACCATTATTTTATTTTATATATTTTATGCAGACATTTATTATCTTTATTTGGGTTTAATAATTCCATTTTTAGCAATTTTAGGAGGATGGACAATTTATAATTTATTAGAAAAAACAAACTGCAAACATAAAATATTAGTTTTAATCTTAATTTTGATCATTTTAATTGTGCCAACTACTTGCTTTTATCTTAAAAACCAAGCTCAAACAGCTAAAATAGAATTTACTCAAGAAATTGTAGATTTTGTTAAAGAAAATACTCAACCTCAAGACACAATTTACGGAAGTTTTGAAATAACTCCTTTAATTGCATTGTTGTCTGAAAGAAAAATTACAGGCAATTATATTGATACTAACGAAAAAACATTTATAAGTGGAATTTACAACATTGAAAAAAGAACAAATGAATTAAAAGAAAATGTAAAACTCGTAATTATGAAAACATTATTAGATCAAAATGGAAAAATTGTTTATCTTGAAGGAATAATTGATCCAGAATTCTTACTAAAAGAATGTAATATAACAAAAACTTATCCTATAAAAAAAGATTATAGTGATAATGCGATAGTCATTTTTGATTGTTCAATCTCAAAAAAAGGATGAAAATCCTTTTAATAGTTAAAAAGCTAAATAATCTATGAAAAGAGCTTGGAAAATCTTAATTTTAGTAGTCTTTCTAATTTTAGCTTGCCTAATTATAGTTCGGGCAAACACCACTAGGGAGATAGATGATGTTACTCCAGGAATTATTTGTGAAAAAGAATATTTACAAAAAGCAGATATTTTATGGATTATTCCAAGATTTCAAAACACTCCAATATCTGAAAACAAAGAATGGTGTGATTATATCTCCTCTTTAAATAAAACAATTGGAATGCACGGCATATATCATTCTTACAAAGAATTTGGATATTATGTTAATGAATCTGAATTTAAAGAAGCAATGCAAATATTTGAAGATTGTTTTAATCAAACTCCCATAATGTTTAAAGCTCCCCAATTAAATCTTTCAAATGAAAATGAAATTTTAGTAAATAGTTTTAATCTTAAAATAAGAAAATCAGCTCATCAAACAATCCATAAAGTTTATCATTGTAATAATACAGGAACATTCTCAAATAAATTTCATGATATATTTTAAAAAAGATCTTCAAAAGGGTCAAAAATATAAACTTCTTCTTTATCTAATCTTTCTTGAGAAATACCTATCCTAGATCGATTGTTAATAACTGATTCGTATATAAGAAAATACTTCTTTTTAGAATAATTACCAATTTCAAGTCTACCTTCAGCAATTCCCGCTTTTTCTTCATCAATAGGGAAAAATTTATTTATATTGTATAAAGAAACTGTAAAAATATCCCTATGAACAAAATATAATTTACTACGATCAGAGATTTCATCTAATTTTTTCAATCTTTTCATGTGTGAAAAATCTTCAGGATTTTTTTATCTTCGAAAACATTAAGAACAAAATCTTTTAAATCCATACAAATAAAATAAAATTAATCTTTATAATCTTTTATATTCCATAATACTACTCAATCCTAAATCTTAAAATAGCTCCAATTCCAGATAAATTCTTAAATTGTTCACCCTCTTCTGTTTCAAGAGAAACTAATTCAATTGTAGAACCAATATTTATAGCCATTGTTTTTAATTCTTTCATAACTGCCTTATCTGTATCTTTTGATAAAATCAATAAATCAACAGCTCCTCTTCCTAAAGCTTTTTTTACATTTTCTAATCTATAAGGTGCTAATTCAGGTGTTTTTCCGAGAGTATTAAAAAACTTTTCTAATAATTGTTTTTCTGCAATTATTTCTTGACCTGCTAAAAGATCTTGAGCTTTATCCACAAGTTCATGTAAACCAGATTCATCTGTATCTCCAATATCTACTCTCCCTAAAACTTTTTTTCTCAATGGAGTTGCCAAATATTCATTATCTAAAAATTCATCTTTTGTTGGAACAGGTCCGCCAACAAGAATTGCTTTAAGTTTTACTTCTTCATAAAAAGCTTTTTTCATTTCTTCTGCAATTCTTTTATAGAATTCCTTTGTCAAACCTTCTGTAATTCTATGGAAACGTTGACTTGAATTATGAACAATTAAACCATTTGCAATAAAATTATGATTTTTCGTTTCTATATCGATAGTGTTTACTAAACCTATTTCTTGTTTTTTTAAAATTTTTACTGCAATTAAATTAGAATTATAAAAAAATGTTAATCTTTTTATTAAATCTTGTTCCTTAAGTTTATCTAAAATCTTCTTCCTAAATAATTCCTTACTTAGTTGCCTTTTATTGACAAAAAATAATGGACAACCAAACTTCCTCAAAGAATAACCAGAATTTTTCAATATTTTAGCAACTTCTCTTCCATTAACTACCAATTGTCTAACCTTATTCTTAGTACTTCTAGATTTTATTAAATTTACAACTTTTTCTTGTTTTTCTATTAAAGAAAATCCTAAATTATCTCTAAATCTTTTCAAAGATTCCAAATCATCTATTGCCAAAGTATACCTTATATTGTTTGAGTATGGGTTTTTCTCATTATCATATTTGCTAACAGAAGAAACAATTCCTAATCTCAGCAGGGCAAACTGTAACTGCCTAGATAAAATTTCATTATTTATTCCTAACGCAACCCTTCCTTTTGAAACATAACCTTCTGCATCAAAAAAACCTGCAATAAAACTTGCTAAAGATTCATTAGAAGATCTTAAAACAATTGACGGCATTCTTTCATCCAAAGTTTTATTTTTTTCAGAAAATATCTTTAAAAAGAATTGTGAAATAATTCTACTATAAACCCTCAACTGCCAATAATTTTTAGATTCTCGAAATCTTAAATCAGAATCAATCCCAAAAACCTCTTTAATTAAATTTTGATAAAATAATAAAAATTCTTTTTTATAGTCAAAAAAAGTTATTCTATCAAGTTCATAACTCCCATCTCCAAGATAATATCCTAATATTCTAGAAAAAGAAGGATTAACTTTCTCAGGCAAATTAACCTTTTTCATATTAAAATGTTGTTTTATTTCTGGTGTAAACTCTAAAGGTTGATCTTGTAATTCTAAATCTATTTTTTCTGGCATTATTAAATAATCCCCTTCATTAATCTCTTTTAAGGTCTTTTCTTCAATCCCTTTTTCAGTTCTAACAAAAAAAGTATGATCTTCTGATGCTTTTATCTCAAACTTAGGATAACAAGTAATAACCTCAAAAAGCTTCTTTTTATTTTCCCATTTAGCAATTACTGGAGTTTTTTCAGAAATCTCTGAATTAAAATTTTCAGACATAACAAACAAAGGATTATGAGAATCTTTTATTTCAATAATTTCCCCATTATCTTTCATTATTAAAGTATCTGGACTTAAACATTGTCCTCCAGCTCTTACTTTTGAAGGTATTCCAGAACTCATCTTTTGAATAACTTCAATTCTTTTACCAACTAATTTTCCAACAGTAGCTTCTTTTCTATCCATAACTAATAAACCATATATTTCATCAACATCAGCCATTTCTTCTAAAGGTTCTAAAACAAATTCTTTATCACACCTATATAATCTAACACAAACAGGTTCTGGAGGTTCAATACTCCATAATCTTAAATCATCTTGACCTTCAACTTGAGATATATTTCCTGAAAAAATAGCCAAACCATTTTCAGGTGTTTTTTTAAATTCTTTAAGATGTCTAACTATCTTCTCTAAAGCTTCTGTAACATTTTTACGAGTAGAAGTTGATTTAATATTTTTAGCAGTTGACTTTTCCCCTTCAAGTTGTCTTTGAACAGCATTTACATCATATCCTGCTGGAACATAAACAGTAATTAATTCTGTCTGTCTTCCTTTATAGATTTTAAGTTCTGCAATTACTTCTTCGAGTTCATTTTTATCTATTATTGGCATATTTTGAAAAAGGGGGGGAAGTTTATAAAATTAGTTAATTAAAAAAGAAAAAGGGAAAACCTAGAATTATTATAAAGATTTTCCCTAACAAGCAAATAATCCTGCACCTGAATGTGAAACCCCTTCAAAAGGTTTAGTTCTCTTAATCTTACCTATATTTATTCTTCCATTATCTAAAGATATCTTTTTTGAGAAAATATTTTTAAATTTTCCCAAATCTCTTAAAATATCTTTTTCAGAAAGATTAACCAAATAAGAAGTTTCAACCTCATTGAGAGATCTCTCTTCTAACCCTTTATGGAAATGATTATAAAAATCTTCAATATTATTGCTTAACCACGTATTAAATTGAGTTCCAAAACTTTTATTAATATACTGAAGAACACTAAAACATTTATAATCCAAATCACTTTCATATGTTCTACCAGCATTTATTCGTTTGCAGGATTCGGCAAGTGAATTTTCCCTCAACACGGGTCTTGAAAATCTACAATTTTCATAAACTCTTTCAGCCAATTCCTGATCGTGCTCTAAAATCTTTCTTTCTTCTTCTACAAAATTTTGTGCGCTTTTTTGATTTACATAAGATTGTCTAACTAAATCTCTTTTCGCTTCCACATATTTTTCAAAGGCTTCTTGTGTATTTGTCATCTTATTTTTCTCCTTGATTTAATTTATAAAAACAGAACTTGAAGCAAGTTCTTTTTTGTTCTCATATAGTAGTAACATATTAAGTTTATATAAAAGATTTTATAGATTTTTACTCCAAAACGCAACATTTATATAATATTATTGTATTTTATTGTAAAATGTTAGATTTAAAAGATAAAAAGATTTTATATCATCTGGATTTAAATTCTAGAAAACCAATAAATCAAATAGCAAAAAATATTGGACTTAGTAAAGACCTTACAAATTATAGATTAAAGAAATTAGAAAAAGAAGAATATGTCTTAGGATATCAAACAATTATTGATTTTAAAAAATTAGGATATTTGACTATCAGAACAAGAATAACATTAATAGACACAACTCCTCAAAAAGAAAAAGAAATTATTGATTTTTTAATTAAACAAAAGAAAGTATTCTTTATATTGGAATTAGAAGGAACAGAATTAACTTTTGGATTAATGGTAAAAGAAATAGAAGAACTCCATGAATTCTACAAGGAATTTGAAACAAAATTCAAAAAGTTTCTTTCTGAAAAGAAATTTGCAATATATTCTAATTTATATCATTTTAATAGAAATTATCTAGGAAATTTTAAAGAAAAAAACACCCTCAAATTAGGATTTTCAAAAAAAGAAAAAGTAGACGAATTAGATCTAAAAATATTAAAAATACTATCTAAAAATGCAAGAACTCCCACCATAGAAATTGCTATTAGTTTAAAAGTTCCTGCAACAACAGTTGCACATAGAATTAAACAATTAGAAAATAAAAAAATAATTGTTGGATATAGTATCTTATTTAATTTTTATAAATGGAATTATAATTATTTTAAGGTAAATTTAGAATTAAAAGAAATCTCAAACATTCAAAAAATAATAGATTATTGTGAATCAAATAAAAATATAATATATGCTATGCAAACTTTGGGGGGAAATGATTTAGAAATATACTTTGAATCAGCACAAGAGGATCTAATAAAAACAATGAATGAATTAAGAACACTATTTCCAGAAATTAGAAAATGGAATTATGATATTTTAAAAAAATACCATAAATTTAATTACCTTATAGATTAAACTCAACCTCAAAACCACTACCTTCTTTTATATCTTTAGCATTTGTAACATTTTTTAAATCATCCAGCATATCTTTTATATCTTTATACTGAATTGGACTTAGTGTAATCATACATTCAGCATTCATTGGTTTTTGTGCTTTTGTTTTTTCAGTTCTAACTTCTGATAAAGTACTAAAAAACAATTCTAAATTATCACTATATACTCCAAAAGAATTAGGTTTTGGAAATTCTGTTAAATGAATTGATTTAGTTTTTTCAAATTTCTTAAAATGTTCTTGATAAATTTCCTCTGTTATAAATGGCATAATTGGTGCAAATAATTTCAGAAGAATTAGCAAACTTTGATAGAGCGTATATTGAGCAGATTTCCTTTTATCTCCTGTTCCCGTATAAACTCTTTTTTTAACAATCTCTAAATAATTATCACAAAAATCTTTCCAAAAAAAGTTTTCTAAATTTAATTTAGCAAAAGAATAATTATATTTTTCAAATTGTTTCATATAGTCTCCAACAAGAGAATTAAGTTCTTTTAGAAAAAGATCATCTACTACTTCTAATTTCTTAGGTTTTTTACCATCAAAATCTTTTAAATTCATAAATACAAAATTAGAAGCATTAAGAAGTTTGTTTATTGTTCTTTGGCCTGCAACCAAATCTTTTTCTTGATAATTTAAATCTTCACCTAACTTAGAACCTGCAGCCCAAAATCTTAAAGCATCTGACCCAAATTTTTCCATTACTTCTTGAGGATCAATAACATTTCCTTTTGACTTACTCATTTTTTCTCCACCAAGTCTAACAAAACCAGAAATCATAACATTTTCCCAAGGAATTTTATTTTCATGCAAATAAGATTTAACAATAGTATAAAATGCCCAAGTTCTAATGATATCATGTGCTTGAGGTCTTAAAGAATATGGTATCTTAATATTATTTCCAACTAAATTAGATGCTATCTGAGGTGTTAAAGAAGAAGTTGCCCAAGTATCTAAAACTTTTTCTTCTGGCATTGCTATTTTTCCACACTTACTACACTTTTTTTTAATTTGAATAGGATCAATAGGAAGTTCTTTTTCATCAGGCAATATAATCTCTCCACATTCACATTTCCAAACAGGAATAGGTATTCCAAAATGTCTATCTCTAGATATATTCCAATCCCATTCTAAACCTTGAACCCAATTAATATATCTTTTTTGCATATATTCTGGATACCATTTAATTTTCTTTCCTAAATCAATTAATTTCTTTTTCTTATCTAAAACTTTAATGAACCATTGTTTTGTTGAAACAAATTCTATAGGTGTGCCACATTTATCATGACAATTCACCGCATGGACTATTTGTTTTTGTTCTTTAATTAAATTTTTTGATTTTAAATCTTCTAATATCTTTTCTCTAGCTTGTTTAACCTTTAATCCAGAATAATTTTTTAAAATTAGAATTCCTTTTTCATCAAATATTATTTTTGGAATTAATTTATGTTTATAGATGGCATCAACATCATATTTATCTCCATATGAACAAACCATCATTGCACCTGTTCCTTTATCAATACTTGCAGATTCATCTCCAATAATTGGAACTTCATGCTCAAATAAAGGAACCTTCGCTTTTTTTCCAATAAAAGAATTATATCTTTTATCTTTTGGATTTACAAATATCCCCACACAAGCACCTAAAAGTTCTGGTCTTGTTGTTGCAATAAGCAAATCTTTTTCATCACATGAAAATTTTATTGTTGAAAATAAACTTGGAAATTCCTTATCTTCTAATTCTGCCTGTGCAATTGAAGTTTGGCATTCAGGACACCAAAGACTTGGAAATTCTTTTTCATATATCTCTTTTTTCTTAAAAAGTTCAATAAAAGATTTTTGAGATAATTTTTGAGAATGTTTATCTATTGTTGAATAAGAAATATCAAAATCGCAAGACATTCCAAGATTTTTCCAATCCAAAATAAACTGGGGAGTTATTTTCTTCAAAGTCTTTAAACACAATGAAATAAAATCTGCTCTAGACATTTTCTTACTTTTAACATTGTTTATCTTTTCAACAAGTCTCTCTGTAGGCAACCCATTATCATCTGTTCCAAATGGGAAAAAAATATTTTCACCAAACATTCTTCTGAATCTTACTATAAAATCTTCTTGAGCATAATGAAAGGCATGCCCTATATGCATTGCTCCTGAAACTGTTGGAGGATCTGTATCTACAGAATACAATTTCTTCTTATTTTTAACATCAAATTTATAGATTTTCTCCTTTTCCCAATATTTCTTCCATTTTTCTTCTATAGCTTTAATGTCTATTTGTGGCATAAAACAATAACTCACAACAACTTTTAAAAACTATTCCTTATTCAAAATATTATAATGGCAAAAGACAATAGAATATCAACTCCTGCAGGATTTGGAGGATTAATGAGATATGGGGAAGAGTATACTAGTTATATAAATCTAAAACCAACCCACGTTGTATTATTCATAATTTTAATAATCCTAATAAGAATTGGTTTAGGAATTTTCTTATAAAATGTTTAGCGGAATAAACCCCAAAAAAATGCAAGCCATGATGAAACAAATGGGAATGGCGCAAGAAGAAATAGATGCTTCAAGAGTAATTATTGAAAAAAATGATGGAACAAAAACAATTATTGAAAATCCTTCTGTATCTAAAATAAATTTTCAAGGACAATCAACATTTCAAGTTGTGGGTGAAGAATTAGAAGAATCTGAAGAAGTTGGAGTCTCAGAAGAAGACATAAAAGCAGTTATGGAAAAAACAAATTGTTCTGAAGATCAAGCTAAAGAAGCTTTAGAAGAAACAGGTGATTTAGCAGAAACAATTTTGAAATTAAGTTGAAAAATGGAAACATTATATCAAAAAGTAGAAAGAGAAATGGCCCAACAAGGAAGAGTAAGAACTGCAATAGAAACACATGATGAAAAATATTGTCAAGCAATAGAACAAACAACAAACGAATCTAATAGGAAATCAAATGCCTCAGCATATTATGCTAATTTAAGTGAATCTGGAAGATTATCTTTTCTTAAAAATATGCAATAATTCTCAATCACCAACATTTATTTTAATATCAAACTCTTCTAATTTTAATGGAATTTTATATATCAAATCTACAAAAAGCAGAAGAAAATATGAGTAAAATTGACAATTTAATTGTTCTTGCTCAAATTTCAAAAAATAAAAGACTTATGTTAATAGCTCTAGAAGAAATTGAAAAAACAATAAAAAATTGTATAAGTTCAATTTTGCATTATGAATATACTCTTAAACGTGCAAAACTATCAAAAGACCCTCAAATAAATTTCAAAACCTTTGAAGAAAAAGCATCTAAAAATTATATTACAAAAGAAGAACTTAATATCATTAAAGAAATTTTAAATCTAGCAAAAAACCATAGAAAAAGCCCAATGGAATTTTTAAGAAACGAAGAATTAATCATTTTATCTGAAAATCAAGTAATTTTAAAACTCTCTATGCAAAAATTAACTGGTTTTTTAAGTTTAGCAAAAAAATTACTTAAGGGGATTAAAGTCAAAATAAAAAGATAAGTATAAAAACCACTTAACCTTTATAACTTACGCTCAATTTTTTGGAAAATGGAAGATATTATCAAAGAAAAAATAAGTGCAGACCATCTACTTTATGTAAGTTTAAAATACACAAAAACATGCGATGTTATTTTTAATTTGCTATTAAGGTGGAGGAAAATGATAGATACCAGCATAGATGCTCTTTTAAGACATGCGAAAATTAAAAAAAAGTTAAAAGAAATCCCAGAAAACAATGTTCAAAAAATTGAAGAAGTAAAAAATCTATTTAAACGAGATAAAAATTTTAAGGAGGTTTTAGAATTCTATGAAATGTTAAGGAAAATAGAAAGTTTGCGAACAGAAAGAATTGGAGAATTTAGAAAAAATGTTTCTTTAAAAATTTCATATAAGGGCGAATTAGTGGAAGTTAATCTAGAAAAACTAAAACAATATGCAGAAATGCTAGAAAAGTTTATAAGCACCACAAAACAATTTCTCTTATCTTAAGGTCAAAAAATGAGGAAAAAGATAATTGTAATAACATCTGGTAAAGGAGGTGTAGGAAAAACTACTACTGCAATAAATTTAGGTGCAGCTATAAATTATTTTGGAAAAGACGTATTAATAATTGATGGAAATCTATCAACACCAAATGTTGGAATTCATTTAAATTCTCCAGAAGTTCCAGTTTGTTTAAATGATCTTTTGTTTGGAGAAGCAGAACCCCATGAAGCAGTTTATGAGCATGAATCTGGATTAAAAATTATGCCTTCTTCATTATCTTTAAAAGAACTTAAAAGAATAAAACCAGAAAAATTAAAAGAATTAAAAAAAGAATTCAAATTATTAGGAGATTATATTATCTTAGATAGTGCTGCTGGATTAGGAAAAGAAGCAATATCTGCAATTGAAATAGCAGATGAATTAATTGTTATCACAAATCCTGAAATGCCTGCAATAACAGATGCTCTTAAAACAATAAAATTAGCAGAAGAAAAGAAAATACATGTTAAGGGAATAATTATCACAAGAGTTAAAAAAAATAAATCAGAAATGCAACCAGAAGTTGTAAAAGACATGTTAGAAGTTGCAATATTAGGCAGTATACCAGAAGACTCTGCAGTACAAGAAGCCTTAAATCTTAAAGATGCTTTAGTCCATACGCACCCAAAATCAAATTCAGCCAGAGCATATAAAGAAATTGCAGCTAAATTAATTGGTGTAGATTATAATTCTCGAAAAGACAGACATCCAATTTGGATTAGAATGTTTAAACGAAAAGGATACTAGAATATATACATTCAAAGATATATATTAAAGAATATACTTTATATAATATATTTATCCTCTTAAAAAATCTCCAATATCTAATTTTTGAATTTTTGTAGAGATTTTTTTACCTTGAAATACTGCTAACTTACGAACTTTTCTTAAAGTAAATTTACCAACTCCTTTCTCAAAATAAGTTAATATCTCTCTTCCGTTTCCTTTGCTAAGAACTTTTCCCCTATAAGCTAGATCGCTTAAAATCTCAATTTCATCTTTAGATAACATATCTGTTTGAAGCATTAAATGAATTAAACTTTTACTAACAATTCTTTTTAGAGGATGGGTTTCTTTAATTAAATTTGATGTAATTGCATATTCATATCCTCCAATCATTATTCGTTCATTTGAGCTAATCTCTTCCATATATAAAATATATTGATTATCTTCTAATTCCATAAAAATTTATTGAGAGGTTTATTTTTAAAGATTATTGTACTATATTTTTTAACCAACTCTACTTCCAACTTCAATATCAGATTCAGGTATAATTAAAATAACTTTTTCATGATCTGAAGTTGACGCTGCTAAAAGCATTCCTTGAGATTCAATTCCCTTCATTTTTCTTGGACTTAAATTAGAAAAATAAATTATTTTCTTTCCAATTAAATCTTCTTTAGAATAATATGGTTTTAATCCAGCACAAATTGTTCTCTCACCTATTTCCTCCCCAACATCTAATTCAATTTTGTAAAGTTTATCGGCACCTTCAATTTCTTCAACAGTTTTTATTTGTGCAACTCTTAAATCTAATTTACTCCAATCTTCAAAATTAACTTGTGCTATTCCTTCTACCATTTTATATTTTCTTAAATAAAATATCTCCTTTAATTATTTTATTATTCTCTAAAAGCTGTTTTTTAACATTATCAAATTCAATTTTAAATCCAAATTGTTTAGCAATTTTCTCAGATGTTTCAGGCATAAAAGGCCAAAGCAAAATTACAATTGCTTTAATAGAATCTGCAACTTCATAAAGAATAAATTTATCTTTAGTTTCCCATGGCTTTTTATTCTGAACATATTCATTACAAACATCAATAAATGCAAATATTTCATTCAAAGCTTTATCTAATTCATAATTTTCAATTAATTTTTCAATTTCTTTTAATTTTAATTTCTTCAAAAGTTTATTTTCACATTTTTCAACACCATTTTTTTCAATTAAACTAGAAACCCTACTAACTAAATTTCCAAGTTTATTTGCAAGTTCATTATTATGTCTATCAATCAAAGCTTTTTCAGAAAAATCACCATCATCTCCAAAAGGAGTTGCACGACATAAAGAATATCTTATACTATCTGCAGGGTATTTCTTTAAAAGTTCAAGAGGAGCAACAACATTTCCTGTTGATTTAGACATTTTTTTACCATCTACTGTCAAAAAGCCGTGCACGATAACCTCTTTAGGTAAAGCCAATCCTGCAGATAATAACATTCCAGGCCAAATACCTATATGAAATCTTAACATATCTTTTCCAACAACATGCAAGTCTGCAGGCCAAAATTTTTCATACCTTTTATTTGGATATCCTACACCAGTTAAATAATTTGTAAGAGCATCACACCAAACATACATTACTTGAGTTTTATCTCCAGGAACAGGAATTCCCCACGGAAGAACTTCCTTATTTCTAGAAAAACTAACATCTGTTAAACCCTCTTTAATTAAACTTAAAAAATCATTTTTCCATTTCTTAGGATGAATTTTTAATTTATCTGCTTTAATTAATTCAGTTATTTTTTTTGAATACTTGCTTAATTTAAAAAAATAATTTTCTTCTTCTATTTTTTGAATTTCTAATTTTGGATGATCAGGACATTTGCCTCCAACCAAATCTTTTTCTGTTACAAATCTTTCACAACCAGAACAGTAAAATCCCAAATATTTTTTCTTATAAATATCTCCACTTTTTTCTAATAATTTCCACATCTGAACAACACCTGGCCAATGATTTTTTTGATCCGTGGTTCTAATAAAATAATTTTGGGAGATATTCAATTCTTTTGCTAGTGCTTCAAATAAATCTGAATTTTTATCTACAAAATCTTGTGGAGAAAGCCCTTGTCTTTTTGCTGTTTGATAATTTTTAACTCCATGCTCATCTGTTCCTGTTAAAAAGAAAACATCTTTTCCAAGAAGACGGTTCCACCTAGCCAAAATATCTGCTTCTACAAGTTCCAAAGCAAATCCAATATGAGGAGGGGCATTTGCATAGGGAATTGTTGTTGTAATATAAAATGTTTTCTTTGCCATAATAAGAGTTATTTTAAGAAATATTTAAAGATAACTAATCTTTAGGTTTATATAAAAAATCTAAATCTTTCTTTCCCCAATGATACCAACAATTATTATATCCTCTTAAAACAGTTCTTGCTCCAATCAATTTATCAATCTCTGTTTTATTTAGCACATCTACCCAATATCCTTCACTAGAAGATTTTTCCACAATTAAACATTTTAATCTTAATGTATCTGTAAAATCCACCATTTTTTCATCAACAGGGATAGGAAAAGGATTTATCTGAAATTGGTTCCAATGTGGATGTTTCCCAACATATTTCATAGCATCATAAAAAGAAAAAATAGTTGAAGCAGACCAAAAGAAAAAAGGAAAAGCTTTCTTTTGATGTTCTTTTCCCCTATATGACACATCTGGGTCATTTGAATTATGCTCTATATCAACCCATCCTGCAAATCTCTCAGGATCTCTTGCCTTATGCATCGGTAAATTACTTAATGTAAATTCATATGCAATTCCTTCTTCTGTTCTTGAATTGACTCTAACTCTTAAGTTTTTCCCATAGGGGACCTTATCTAAAACTTTTCCAGAAAAATCTCCTTTAGATTTCATAGCTTGCATTTCAGCACCTGTGAAAGAACGTAACCAAGTTGTTGCAGAAAAATGTTTATCCCTTCTAGTCCAGTAAAAGCCGATTGGAGGATTTTCAACATCACATTCTTCAATTGCTAATTTAATTAAATTTTCAGGGATAATTTGATAATTTCTTAAAAAAGCTTTAGTTAAAACTCCTGGAGGATTTTTTAAATTTGAGATGTTTCTTAAAACCCTTACATTGTCGATTTTTACTAAATCTTCTAAGGATTTTATTCCAAAATCAGAACTTATTCTAGAAATCATAAATTTTTGTGGTAAAATAATTATTCCTGGTGCAGACCAATCTAAATTTTCAATTGTTTCAACTGCTTGAGCATATGAATCTCCAGCAAGTATAAATTTTTCTTGAGCAAGAAATTCTCCCAATTTCTCAGGAGTTATTGCTCTAGGACTTTCAATACCTTGCAAATTAAAAATTTCTTTAACACTTGGTCTTCTAAATGTTCTTTCTTTCATATAAAAAGAAAACAAAGAAAATATATAAACATTTATCAAATAAAAAATATATAATAAAATGTAAAAGATGGTGAAGAAAAAAGAAAAACTAAGTATTGAAGAACTAAAGCATAAAACCCGAAGACTTTCTATTAAAGAGGGTATATTCTGGACATTTAGACAAGCATTTGGAGATCATTATATAGCTCCTTTTGCAATTGCAATTGGATCTTCAAACCCCATGGTTGCATTAATTAATGCAATGTGGAATATGTCTTTTGTTACTCAAATATTTGGAGTTAAAATCTTAAATAAAATCTCTAGAAAGAAAATTGTCTCAACTTCTGTTTTAATTAATTCACTTGGATTTTTATTAATGGCTTTAATTGGATTTTTATATTTAAAAGGAATTGCAACAGAATATCTTCCACTTTTAATTCTTATTGATCTTTTTATTGTATTATCTTCAATGGGAATAGGGCATCCTGCATGGTTTTCTTGGATGGGAGAAGTTGTAGATCAAAAATATATGGGAAGATGGTGGGCAAAACGTTCAACAATTTTAACATTTATGTCGATTATACTAACAATAATTGCATCATTTATATTGGAATTTTTTAAAAATAAAGAACTAGAGATGATTGGCTTTATTTTATTCTTTATGATAGCATTTATAACAAGAGTTTATTCTGTAAGAATTTTAAATAAACATTATGAACCAAAATCTAAAAAACAAAATACCTTCAAAATACGTTCTTTTTTCAAAGAACTAAGAAAAACAAATTTTGGGAAATTCATAATATTTAGAGGACTTTTTTCATTAAGTGTAGGAATAACTTCTCCATTAGTTGCAATATATTTGCTAAGAAATCTTGGATTTAATTATCCAATATATATTATAATTTCCTTGGCAGGAATGATTTTCTCAATCTTTACATTAAATTTATGGGGAAAATTAGCAGACAAATATGGAAATTATAGGGTAATTGCAATTGCAACCATGTTTATACCTTTGACACCTATTCTTTGGATACTTTCTTCATCAAAACTATATTTATTTTTAATTCCAGGAATTATTGGTGGAATTAGCTGGTACGGATTTATCTTAGCTTCAACAAACTTTGTATATGATAATAACTCTAAAACTAAAAGAGCAAATGCAATAAGTCTAATGAATTTATCTATTGGAATTGGTGCAATAGTTGGTGGATTAATATCAGCAGGATTATTGGAATTTCTAAACACTTCTTGGATAGAACCAATTATCTTAATTTTTATTATTGGAAGTTTCGCAAGAATGATTGCAGTCTTCTTTTTTATTCCAAAATTAAGGGAAATTAAACACAAACAAAAATTCAAAGGGTTTAAAGCATTAAAACACCTGGTAATAAAAGAATTAAAGCCAACCCTTATGGAAGATGCTCACGAAATAGCTTCAATTAAAAATTATATGCAAGAAGATTAAACCCGAACCTTTTTAAAATAAGCAGCCATAATATAAAAACAATGTTACATAAAAAAAGATGCCCAAATTGTGAAGAAAAAATAAAATCAAATTATGATTACTGTCCTACTTGTGGATATAATCTTGGGAACTCTAAAAGAAGTAATGGGCTACTTGGAAAAAACAATTTAATTGATAAAGAGATGCCTTCTATAATGAATAAAATTTCTGGAGGAATTTTAAATAAAATGTTAGGGGGTACTATGAAAATGCTTGAAAAAGAAATGCAAAAATCATTCCAAGAAAACCAAAACCAACCAAACACCAAAATAAGATTAATGGTAAATGGAAAAGAAATCACGCCAATAATTAATTCAACACAACCAAGAAAACAAAAAGAAAATATCCCAACAAAAACACTTCCAATAAATTTTTCTGCAGAAAGTTTAAAAAAATTTAAAAAATTAAATAAAAAAGAACCTAAAACACAAGTCAGAAGAATAGGAGATAAATTAACTTATGAATTAGATGTTCCAGGAGTAGAATCCATTAAAGATATATCTATAATAAAAATAGAAAAAGGCATTGAAGTAAAAGCAATAGCTAAAAACAAAGCATATGAAAAAACAATCTCAATTGATCTCCCATTATTAAAATATATTCTTTCAGAAGGAAAAATTTCTTTAGAATTAGATGCAAAAGCATAATTAATCTAAGCCGCAAAACTTTTAAATAACTCATAGCATTTAGATTTTAAGAGATCCTGTAGCTCAGTCTGGTTAGAGTACCGCTCTGATAAATTCGATGTTCGGTTGAATGTCTAATTCCCTCCATCTATGGTGGGTTTCAGAAAGGCGGGGGTCCTCGGTTCGAATCCGAGCAGGATCATTTTATTCTTCAAAATACGAATAATTATAAATAAACTCCAATAAACAAAATCATAATGATAAATAAAGAAAAAAATCTAGAAAAAAGAATAAGAAGCTATAGGCTTGCCTTTCATAATATAAATCCAGATCGTAAGGCTGTAAGAGAAGCTATACAAGATGAACTAAATGAAAAAGTAAAAATCAAAAATTGGAAAATTGAAAAAATAATTAGTTATGAAGCATTTATTGAAGGAAGCACTCTAAAATACCCTCAAAAAGAAACCTTAGTAATAGTACAATATCAAGTATATATTTAAGAACTGTTCACAAAACCTTTTTAAACCAACTCTTTCTCAAATAAACATGACAGAAAAGAAATCAACAGAAATTAAACTAAAAAAACCAGTTAAGAAAAAAGAGAAGGCAAAAGAAGAAGAAAAAGTTCATTCTAAAAGTGTTAAAGGAATGTATTATTATGTTAAACAAGCTTGGAAAAAACCAGAGAAAAAAACACTTAGAGAAAGAATGATTGATTGGAGAGCTTCAGATGTTTTTACAAAAGTTGAAAAACCTTTAAGAATAGACAGAGCAAGAGGTTTAGGATATAAAGCAAAAAAAGGATTTGTAGTTATTAGAGTTAGAATAAAAAGAGGAGGACATAAAAGACAAAGACCAAATAAAGGAAGAAGATCAAAAAGATTGCACATTAGAAAAAACTTAAAGATGAATTATAAGTGGATTTCAGAACAAAGAGTTGAAAAGAAATTCAAAAATCTAGTTGTTTTAAACTCATATTTAATTGGAAAAGATGGCCAACATTATTTTTATGAAGTTATTTGTGTAGACCCACAAATGCCAGAAATAAAAAATGATTCTACAATAAATTGGATTTGCAAACCTGAAAACCAAAAAAGAACAATGAGAGGTTTAACAAGTGCTGCAAAGAAATCAAGAGGATTAAGAAACAAACATCCAACTTCAAAAGTTAGACCTTCTGTAAGAGCTGGAAATAGAAGAACTTCTAGAAATGAAGGTGTAAGAAAAAAGCACAAATTATAATTAAATAATTCTTAAATATCATTTGAGGTTGTAAATAAAATGAAATTAGAAAAAATCGAAGAAGAAGATCATGAATATGCCTTGAGTATATTGCTTTTATTAAAAAGAAATAATAAGGAAGGGGTGCCAAATACTAGATTTGATAAAAATTCAAGTTTAGAAATTCTAGAGAGATTAGAAAGAAATAAATTGATTCTAATAAAACATCCAGAAGACGAAGAAGATGAAACTGATTATTATTACCATATTTCTTCAAAAGGTTTAGATTATATTAAAAGATCTACCGATGTATTCAAACAAGATTATAGGAAACTTAAAGAATAAAAAATGGTCCAAAACACTTAAAAATTAAACAAGTTTTATATTAAAATGAAATTAAAAGGAAGTGAAACAGAAAAAAACCTATTAAAATCTTTTGCAGGCGAGAGCCAAGCAAGAAATAGATATACTTATTTTGCATCTGTTGCAAAAAAAGAAGGTTATGAACAAATATCTGCAATCTTCACAGAAACAGCAGATAATGAAAAAGAACATGCAAAAATATTTTTTAAATATTTAAAAGAATCTGGAGGAGAAGCTGTTGAAATTACTGCAATGTATCCTGCTGGGAAAATATCAACAACAAAAGATAATCTATTAGCTGCTGCAAATGGAGAATTAGAAGAACATTCTAAAATTTATCCTGAATTTGAAAAAATAGCTAGAAAAGAAGGATTTAAAGAAATTGCAAATTCATTTAAAGAAATTGCAGAAGTTGAAGAACAACATGAAAAAAGATACAGAAAATTGCTAGATAACCTAAACAAGAATAAAGTTTTCAAAAAAGATCAATCTGTAAAATGGAAATGTAGAAATTGCGGTTATGTTCATGAGGGCCCAGATGCTCCAGATGAATGTCCTGCTTGTAAACATCCCCAAGCATATTATGAAATACTTTGTGAAAATTATTAAAATGATGACTATAAAATTAAGGATTATTTTAAATTCCTTGCTTTTTACATTTCTGATATTATTATTAATAGGTATAGAAATTAATAGAGAAATTCATAAATTTTTTGGAGTAATATTTATAATATTAATTGCATTACATATAATATCTCATTGGAATTGGTTTAAATCCCTACCAAAAATGTTAAAGAAATTAAAATGACAAATCAAAAAGAAATATACAAATGTGAAATATGTGGAAACATCGTGGAAGTTCTTCACGAGGGGCCAGGTCAATTAGTATGTTGCGGTCAACCAATGGACTTGCAAGATGAAAATACTGTGGATGCTTCTAAAGAAAAACATGTTCCAATAATTCAAGGAAACAAAGTAATTATTGGTTCAGTAGAACACCCTATGACAGACGAACATTATATTGAATTTATTGAAGCAACAGATGAAAAAGGGCAAACAGCAAAAATTTTCTTAAAACCAGGACAAGAACCAGAAGCAGACTTTTGTTTCACACCAATTTCAGCACGAGCATATTGTAATCTGCATGGGTTGTGGAAAAGTTAAATCTTAAAAACAAATAATCCCTAATTAATTAATGGAAGAGATGATTTACAAAATAATTGCTATCCTAGGCCTACTTTTCATAATAACTGGGACTTTACTTGTATCTTCAAAAAAAAGATTTAGAAAAAGATATGTTTATCCTTTACTAGTGCTCGGAGGAATTTGTTTAGAAATTTACAGTATATATATTAATGATTTAATATTCATAATTTTACAAGGAATTTTCATAATTACCTCAATATTTGGATTAATTAAATATCACGAACATAAACATAAAAAATGAGATATAAACTTTTAGCAAACCTTTATGATAAATTAGATTCTACTACAAAACGTTTAGAAAAAATAGATATCCTCTCAAAGTTTTTAGAAGATTTAGATGAAAAAGACGAAGATATACTTTATCTTTTAGAAGGAAACATTTATCCAGATTATGATGAAAGAAGAATTGGAATCTCAAATCAAATTGCAATTAAAGCAATTTCAAAATCAACAGGAACAGATACAAACAAAGTTATTGTATTATGGAAAAAGATAGGGGATTTAGGGCAGGTTGCTGAAAGATTAACTTCAAATAAGTCTCAAACAACATTAGCTTCGCAAGTAATAACAACAGATAAAGTCATATTAAATTTAAGGAAGCTTCCAGAACTAGAAGGCAAAGGAACAATTGAAAAAAAACTCTCATTAATAACAGAATTATTGACTTCTGCAGATCCAAAAGAAGCACTCTATCTGATAAGAACTTTAATTGGAGATTTAAGAATTGGAGTTCAAGAATCAACAATAAAATATGCTATGTTAAAAGCTTTTTTTAAAAATAATAAAAAATATGATGAAGATTTACAAAAAGCAATTGACAGATCAAATGATTTAGCAGAAGTATTTAAAATTGCTAGAAAAAAGAAAATTAAAGATTTAGAAAAAATAGAATTGCAGGTCGGTAAACCAATAAAAGCTATGCTTGCTCAAAAAGCAAAAGATATTCCAGATGCATTTCGACAATTGGGAACCCCTTTAGCAGTTGAATATAAATATGATGGATTTAGGCTTTTAATTCATAAAATAAATAATAAAGTAACTCTCTTCACAAGAAGTTTAGAAAACGTGACCAAACAATTTCCAGAAGTTGAAAAATACATAAAAGAATTTGTTAAGGGAACTTCATTTATTTTAGATTCAGAAGCAGTAGGATATGATAAAAAAACAAAAAAATATACTGATTTTCAAGCAATATCTCAAAGAATAAGAAGAAAATATAATATAAAAGAATTACAAGAAAAACTTCCAATTGAAGTAAATATATTTGATATTTTATATTATAATGGAAAACCTCAACTAGACATTCCATTTAAAAAAAGAGCAGAATTAATAAGAAAAATCATAACAGATCATCCTTACAAATTAATTGCTTCAAAAAGCATAATTACTTCAAATCAAAAAGAAATTGAAGATTTTTATGAAAAAGCTTTAAAAAATAATCAAGAGGGGGTTATGTTAAAAAATTTAAAAGCACCCTACAAACCAGGAAGAAGAGTTGGCCATATGTTAAAAATAAAACCAGAAGATCAAGATCTGGACTTAGTAATTACAGGGGCAGAGTGGGGAAAAGGTAAAAGATCTGGTTGGTTATCTTCTTTTATTCTCTCTTGTAAAAAAGATAATGAATATTTAGAAATAGGAAAGGTTGGAACAGGAATTGGTGAAAAGGAAACAGAAGATAATAAAATCACTTTTCAAAAACTAACAGAATTATTAACTCCTTTAATAACAGGAGAAAAAAACAAACAAGTACAAATAAAACCAAAGATTGTTGTTATGATAACTTATCAAGATATTCAAAAATCTACTAACTATAAATCTGGATGGGCATTAAGATTTCCAAGAATATTAAGACTAAGAGAAGATAAAACACCTAAGGAAATTGCAACCCTAGAAGAAATTGAAAAAGATTTTGTTTCCCAAAGATCTAAAAATTACAAATATGGTTAATGCTTATTTAAATCTCCAATAATCTTATTATATGCTTTTTCCCAATCTTTTAAAGTTGGTTTATAAATCAAAGAACTGTCGTGAATTCCCATGGCACTTTTAATTTCATAATCTTCAGAATAACTTAATCCATTTGAATCTTTATCAAAATAATTAATAACTTCTTGTTCAATTTTTCTTTCTAAAGTTTTTTCTTTCCATTCTTTATCATCTTTAACCCACAAATAAATAATCGCCCCCACCCCCATCAAAAGCATTGCAATCGCAGTAGAATAATATCTAACACGAAAATATTCTTCAAACCCCCCATTCATTTCAAAACCTCTTCAACAAAACCATAAATTCCCTCGGAATATTTAATTCCAAATGGGATTACAACTCCAACTAAATAACTCAAATTTCCAATTATGGCAGTTTTCCACCTAACATCAAAAGCCTTATGAGTAAAATCAAATGTAGTTAAAGAAGTTAATTCCAAATATCCAGATAAAAAGGGTAATCCAGTTGTTAAAACATCTATAGTCCCCACAATCCCTCCTAATAAAACTCCGATTCCAGGGAGAATTATATTTTCTAATTTATTTTTTAAATCCATTCTTTTCCTATCCCAAAAATCCTTTTAAACTTTAGTTGTTATATTAACTAACAACAAAATGGAAGAACTAAAGGAAAAACTAAGTCAAGCAGGATTAACAAGAAATGAATCAAAAGTATATTTAGAATTATTAAAGACTCTAGAACTTTCTGCAAATGAAATCTCTAAGAAAGTCTCTCTAGATAGGACCCTCACATACTCTTTACTAAATAACCTTATAGAAAAAGGACTAATTTCATATATAATTAAAGAAAATAAAAAGTTTTTCAAAGCAGAAAATCCAGAAAATCTATTAAATCAAATAAGGAAAAAAGAATTTTTAATCAAAGATTTAATCATAGATTTAAATAAAATACAAAAGCAAAATCCCATTTCTTATGAAATAAAAGTTCTAGAAGGTAAAGAAGGTCTAAGAACTCTTTTTGGATTAATCTTCAAAAATAAACATTTTCTTTCATTTGGAGGAACTGGAAGAGCATATGAACAACTTTACGAAATCCAAGCAATGGCAAAAGCTCTAAAAAAAGGAGAATACTCTGGGAAAATGATTCTTCAAGAAAAATATAGGGACCATGAAGTAACAAAACAAAGCATAATAAAATCAAGGTATTCAAATGTAAATGCAGAAGCCACGACAGTTATTTTTGGAAATTATGTTTCAATACATCTTGCAAAAGAAAAACCAAAAATACTTTTAATAAAAAATAAAGATATTGCAGAATCATATAAAAATTATTTTAAAGTCCTTTGGAAAATTGCAAAAATATAAATTATTCTCCAAAATATTCTTTCAATAAATCTCTAAAATATTGAGATTTAAGATTTTTAGGGAAATGTTTTATTTCATATTCTTTAACTTTTTTTATAAAATATGTTTTAACTTCAAATTCCTCTACTTTTCTAATATTTTGTCCAGAAGTTAAACTCCCCCCATTATAACTATTAATCCAAATCTCATCTATTTTAATGAACCTGTCAAATTCACCCTCTGAATCTGGGTTTTCTACCCAATCCCCTTCTTTAAATTGTTCTTTTTTCAGATTATCCTCAAGCGCCATCATAAATATATATCCCCCCACAAGTTATAAGTATAATTATAGTAAAAAGGCATAATGAGATGTAAATAAAAACCTATAAAATATCTAAAACCCTTAAGTTTTTATGAAAAAAGTGTTAAAAGACATATTCAAATATCAAAATTATTTAATGTTAGCAATAAAACTTATACTTGTATTATCTATAATAAATGCAATAAATCTTCACCTTTGGCACATTGCTTCAACAAACATATTTTTACTTATTTTAATGTTTGTTCCACAAATACTTAAGAAAAGTTCGAAATTAACAATTCCAAAAGAATTTGAATTTATATTATTAATATTTGTAATAATAACATTATTCTTAGGAAAAATCGGAGGAATTATAGCTCCAATTATATTCGGAGTTGCTACAGGCTTTATAGGATTTACAATATTATTATTTTTATATTCAAATAATCAAATAAAAAAGAATTATTTTTTAGTAATTTTATTTTCATTTAATTTTGCAGTAGCTTTTGGAGTTATACTTGAATTAGCAAAATATTATTTAAAATTATCTTTAGGCCAAGATATTAGTGCAGGAGTATATTCATTTACAATGATGAACCTAACATATGTCTTAGTAGGATCTTTAATTGCATCACTTTTAGGATACTTATATATGAGAACACATTCAAATATTTTCAATAATTTAATCACACTTTTAAAGAAATCAAATCCAAAACTAAAAATTAATGATGATTTTTCAAATGACATCAAAGAATTAATTAAAAAAGGAGAAAGTGAAAAATTAGAATTCAAATCAACTTTAAGAACAAATCTTCATACAAATGAAGTAGATAAAAAAATAGAAGATAATATATTGAAGACAATTGTTGCATTTTTAAACACTAACGGAGGAACATTACTAATTGGGGTATCTGATGATAAAGAAGTAATTGGCATTGAAAATGATAAATTTCCTAATGAAGATAAATTTAATTTACATTTAATGAATTTAATAAAACAAAAAATTGGAAAAAGACATCTTTCTCTAATGGATTTTCAAGTTGGAACAGTTGAGAAAAAATCTATAATGAGAATTGAATGTGATACCAGCAAAAGACCTGTATTTTTAAAAGACGGAAAAGATGAAGAATTTTATATTAGAGCAGGACCTTCAACATCTGAACTAAAAGCAAGTGGATTAGTTGAATATATTAATAAAAAATTTAAAAGAAAAGATTAAAAATATTCAGCAATGTCTCGATATTTCTCAGAATTAGAAAAGTCCATCATAACAAAAGGGGGAATAAAATCTTTCAAAAAAGGGAAATAAAGTTGAACTTCACTTCTCAAATTATTAGCTAATAAACTACTTTCATCATAAATCTCAGAAGGAACATTAAATCCCTCTAAGATAGAAGCCAAACACTCTGGAGAAGATCTAATTTTCCTTGCAAGAAATTCAGTCATAATTTTATTATTTTTACAACCTTCTAAATCCATATATAAATCCCAAGAAATAAAACCATAAAATGCATGAACGGCCTCATGGCAAATAGTAACATCTCTTTGAAAACCTCCTATATTCTTAGAAACCCTAATTAATTTAGTTATAAAATTACAAAACCCTCCATTCGGGAAATCTTCAAAAACTAATTTATATTCATCTTTCAAAATTTTAAATATTGAAGTTGAAGAAAAAGGATTCCCATAAATCGTTTTTTTAAATTCAGATTCGTTAATATTAATCTCTTCAAATTGCATTAAAAGATCTAAATAATCTGAGTTCGAAATGTTCATGAGGATTCAATCTAAGAATACTTTTTAAAAATATATGTATTATAAAACAATTCTCTTCGAAGCCTTTATAAACCACCTTTTCTCTTTATAAACTAATGGTTGCGAAAAAAACTACTAAAAAAGCAGTAAAAACTGCCAAAACTTCTAAGACTCCTAAAACTTCTAATAAAGAATCAACATATAAAATTCAAAATATTGTAGCTACAACTTCTTTAGAAAAACCTGTTCCATTAACAAAATTAGCAAGAACACAACCAAACACAGAATATAATCCAGAAACTTTTCCAGGATTAGTTTTAAGAATTAAAGAACCAAAATCAGCTGTTCTAGTATTTTCATCTGGAAATTTAGTGTGCACAGGTACAAAATCAGTTGCTCAAGTTAAACAAGTTATTCAAGAAGTTATAAAGCAATTAAGAAAAATAAATGTAAATGTTACAATTCAACCAAAAATAACAGTTCAAAATATTGTTGCTTCTGGAACAATAAATCTAAGCTTAAATTTGAATTTCTTAGCTTTAGAAATGGAAAATACAGAATATGAACCTGAACAATTTCCAGGTTTAGTTTACAAATTAGAAGAACCAAACGCAACTTTCCTTTTATTCTCAAATGGTAAATTAGTGTGCACAGGTACAAAAAACAAAGAACAATTAGAAGAATCTATGAGACAACTTCTAAAGAATGTGAAAAAAGCTTTGAAAGGGTATAAAAAATAAAAAACAATTTAAAAGAGAATTCTATTTTAAAAAAAGCACAAAATCTAAAATTCCCTAAATCTAACAGCCCCAATATGCCCGTAAACATCTACTTTCCACTCTTTATCTGAACCAAAATGAGATCTAAAGATATTGACTTTATTCTTCAATTCTTTTTCTAACAGGTCAAAAAATTTAATCCCTTCTTTATAATTAGCAAGTTTATTTGATAGATGCGCAAAAGGAAAGATTACAACATTATTGTGCTTAACATCATTGACAAAACTTATGATCTCACTAAACAGAGTTTTAGAATTCTTTTCTAAAAAATCTCCTTTTTCAACACAAATGAAACAAAGAATAGCGTTTTTAACGACCTGCTTTTTATTTTTATCATTAAGTTTCTCTGGTTTAATTCCTTTCGGCCTAGTGGCTAACTTAACAACTTCAACTTCAAAACTTCTGACATGCAACATCAATGTTTTCATTTCACTTTTCTCCATTAACTAAACATCAAAAGCCATTTTCCTTAAATATCTTTTGACATAAAATAGTAAAATATATAAATAAAGACAAATTAACCTAATTTATGACAAATATACACAAATTAGTACATTCATACATTGATAATGATATAAGCATCAAGAAAATGTTGTATGAGAATTTAATTAATATAAGCTCATTGGCACGTAAAATTTCTAAAGAATACCGTATGGAAAAAAACATGGATGCAATAATAAGTGCGATTAGAAGATATGAAAACGCACCAGTAAGATATCAAAACCAAAAAAAGATTTATGATCTTTTAAAAGAAACTAAAGTATTAACGAGAAATAAACTCTCTAGTTGTTTAATTCAAAAGCATCAAAACATCCAAAAAGAAATAAGCCTAATCTATGAGTTAGTAAATTTTTCAGCAGGAGAGATACTTAGGATTTTTGAACTAGAAACTTACATTAAACTAATATTTGATGAAAAAAACTATGACAAAATTCTAAATAAAATTAATGCAAAAAACATTTTAAATAGAAGTAAAGACTTATGTGAAATAAACCTAATCTATCCTGAAATTGTCACAAAAATTCCTGGGGTTTTTGCATTAATCTCCCAGGAACTAGCAAACAATGAAATAAGCATTATTGATTCTATGATCTGTCATTCAGAGCATTTAATTATCTTGGACAAAAAAGATTTTCAAGTTGCTTTCGAAACAATCAATAAACTAACAAATAAAAAGTGAATTTATCTAACACTTAATAAAAAACCTTAAATAGTATACTTCAGTATACTAAAGTATATGGAAACAACAATAAAAATAACTCAAGATGTAAAATCAATGTTAGATAAAATGAAACTTCATCAAAGAGAGACTTATAATGATATAATCTGGCTTTTACTAGAAGATCATATGGAACTTAATACAAAAACTAAAAAAGAAGTATCGGAAGCAAGAAAAAGAATTTCTAAAGGAGAATTTTACACTCATGAAGAAGTAGAAAAAATGTTTGGAGTAAAATGAGCTATAATATAATTTGGGATAAAAAAGCTCTAGAATTCTTAAATAAAACAGAACCTTTTATTACTCAAAGAATAATCAAATTCATCAAAGAGTTTTCAGAAGAACCAAGAAAAAAACAATTTAAAAAATTAAAAGGAGAACAAGGATTTAGATTAAGAGCAGGAGATTATAGAATAATTTTTGATTTTAATCAAAAAACAAAAACAATACAGATTTTAAGAATAGGCCATAGAAAAAACATTTACAAATAACTTCACTACCCAAGAATAATCATTTTTCTCTAAAACTACTTTTCAATCTACATAAATATATAAAAATGCAATTAACCATGATTTCTTATGGAAGAAGAGGATGTTCCGCAAAGAGAAGAAGCTCTAAATCAACAATCATCTAAACAAGAAGAACTTTTAATAGAAGCAAAAGGATTTATTGATTATTATAAAAAAGAAATAGGAGAATCTCTAAAATCTGGAAACAATGTTGTTTTTATTGATTTTATGGCATTATCTGAATTCTCAAACAATTTAGCAGATGAAATATTAGCAAATCCAGAAGAAGCACTTAGATTAGTTGAATTAGCAATTGAAGAAAGTGGAAGAGGAGCAAATATAAGAGTTAGATTAAGAGACATGTCTGATAGTCAAGATGTAAAAATAAGAAACATAAGATCAAAACATTTAAACGAACTTATTGTTGTTGAAGGAATTATCAGGCAAGCTTCAGATGTAAGACCTCAAGTTGTAAATGCTAAATTTGAATGTCCTTCATGTGGAACAATTATATCTGTTCTTCAAATTGAAAAAAAATTCAGAGAACCCACAAGATGTTCTTGCGGAAGAAGAGGAGGATTTAAACTAATATCAAAAGAAATGGTTGATACTCAAAGATTAATTGTTGAAGAAGCACCAGACAATTTAACTGGAGGAGAACAACCAAAAAGAATTAATGTTTTTGTAAAAGAAGACCTAGTTGAACCAAAAATGGAAGAAAAAACAACACCAGGTGCAAGGGTAAAAGTTATTGGTATTTTAAAAGAAGTTCCTGTTCCATTATCTACAGGGGGATTATCAACAAGATTTGAATTAGCAGTTGAAGTAAATAATTTAATTCCTTTAGAAGAAACATTTGAAGAATTAAATATATCTGAAGAAGATGAAAGGCAAATTTTAGAATTATCTCAAGATCCAAAAGTATTTGAAAAATTAACAGAAAGTATTGCTCCAAGTGTTTGGGGATATAATGAAATCAAAGAATCTTTAGTTCTACAATTATTTGGAGGTGTTCAAAAAAAGAGAACAGATGGACAAAAGACAAGAGGAGATATTCATATTATGCTTATTGGAGATCCAGGTGTGGCCAAAAGTGTAATGTTATTATTTATGGCAAATATATCTCCAAAAGGAAGATATGTTGTTGGAAAATCTGCCTCAGGTGCAGGATTAACAGCTTCTGTGGTTAGAGATGAATATCTTAAAGGGTGGAGTTTAGAGGCAGGAGCTTTGGTTCTTTCAAATAAAGGTTTAGTTGCAATAGATGAATTAGAAAAAATGGATCCAACAGAAAGAAGTGCAATGCACGAAGCAATGGAACAGCAATGCATGTTACCTAATTTTAAATTAATGCTATCTAATGGTAAAAGTGTAGAAATTGGGAAATTTATAGATAATTTAATGGAAGAAAATAAGGAAAAAATATATAATGGGAAAGATTGCCAAATTTTATCAACAAGCCATATAGAACTCTTATCAACAGATTTTAGTAATCATTTTCCAATAAAAGCATCAAGAATTAGCAGGCATATTGCTCCAAATCAATTCATAAAAATAGAATTAAGTAATGGAAAAGAAATAACTGTAACTCCCGAACATCCTTGTTGGATAACTAATCAAGGTAAAATTACCACAACTTCTGCTGAAAATTTAAAAAAAGGTATGTATTTTCCAATTCCTTCAAAAATTAATATAATTGAAAGAAAATATAAAAAAGAAAATAAAGAGTTATGTAAATTAATAGGATATCATATTAGTGATGGATGTTACGAATTAAATAGAGGGAAGAAAACTGGGATTCAGTTTTGGAACAATGATAAAACTCTAATTGAAGACTATAAAAATTGTATAGAGATATTATTTAAAAAAACACCAACAATTACTAAAAGAAAACATCAATTTGCAGTAAGAGTTATTTCAAAGAAAATCTTAGAAGAACTTAATAAAATTGATAAAAATCTATTGGAAAAAGGAGATAAAAAAGGAATTCCAGAAAAAATAATGCAACTTCCAAAAAAAAATATAAAATATCTATTGAAGGCGTTGTATGATGGAGATGGTTCTGTAATATCTCAAAAAAGAGGAGGGTGCAGAATCTCCTTTGTATCTCAAAACAGAGAATTAGAAGAACAAATGTCTGATTTATTATTAAGATTTGGAATACAATCTTCAATATTCAAAGACAATCATTCAAATGTTTTTAGACTCGATATTTCAGGGCAAGAAAATTTAGGGAAATTTTTAATAAATATTAATTTTTTATCAAAACACAAAAAAGAAAAATTGCAAGCATATTGTGAAAAAGATAAAACATATAAAACAATAAAAGATATTATCCCAGGTTGTACAGATAAAATAAGTGAAATCTTTAAGAAATTAAATATCTCTATGAATAAAACCCTTGGTCATTCTATAGATTTGAATGTTGAAAAACAAAGAATTTTTCTCCAAAAATTAGTTTTAATTGCAGAAAAAAAATTAAAACAAAAACCAGATTATAATTTGAAAAAATATTCAGAAATAGAAAAAGAACTTTTAAGAATTAAAAAATTAGCATTTGGTTATGCAAGATGGATGAAAATAAAAAAGGTAACTAAAATCAAAAACAAAGATATAAAATGGGTTTATGATGTTACCATAGAACCTTACCATACATTTATCTCAAATGGAATGATCTTGCATAATACAGTGACCATTTCAAAAGCAAATATTCAGGCTAGTTTAAAGGCCCAAACATCTATCCTTGCAGCTGCAAACCCCAAATTTGGGAGATTTGATCCAACACAAGGTATACCTCAACAAATAGATTTGCCTCCAACATTGATAAATAGATTTGATGTTATATTTGCTCTAAGAGATTTGCCAAATAAAATAAACGATGAAAAAGTTGCAACACACATTTTAACAGAACATCAAAAAGCAGCAAAAGAGATGCTCATTGATAAAGATTTATTTAGAAAATATATTGCATATTCAAAACAAAGATTTAATCCAAAATTAACAAATGAAGCTGTTGAAAAAATAAAACAATTTTATGTTAATCTAAGAAACAAACCTATGCAAGATAGAAGTGAAATGAGATCAATCCCAATTTCTGCAAGGCAACTAGGTTCTCTAATAAGAATGGCTGAGGCTTCTGCTAAATTAAGATTAAGTGAAAAAGTAGAAGGAAAAGATGCAGAAATAGCAATACGAATAATAAAATATTATCTAGAACATACTGGTTATGATGAAGAAACAGGTCAAATAGATATGGATAAAATAACTGGGAGAATGAAATCTTCTCAAAGAAATAAAATTTTCAAAGTAAGAGATATTATATTTGAATTAAGAGAAACATTAGGAGAACAGATTCCTATTGAAGAAATTGAAAAAAAGCTAGAAGGCGAGATGAATTCAGGTGAAATAGACGATGCAATTGATAAATTAGCTAAAGAAGGTGCAATATTCAAACCCAGAAGAGGATATGTGCAGAAAGTGTAATAAAATAAAAAATAAAATAAAAAATTGATCTTAAAAGATCATCTCCAGATAAGCCTTTTTCTTTCTTATCTCTAAAGTTTCGCTTTTTCCAGATGTTTTCCTTTCTTTTTTTAATTTATCCTCTCTTAAACCAGTGGATTTCAAACGAGGATGTTTTTCAAGTAAATCATAATAAGGAATACTTTCATCACAATAATCCAATCTATATTGATAATACCATTTAGTCCACCTAATTGCATCATCAAGACTTTCTTTGATAAGTTCAGGTGAGAGGGTTGAAAAGAGACCCCCTCCAGAGTATTCTATATGATCCCCATAATCTGTTGGTTTAACAAACTTATCAATCCTATCTAAAAAAAATTCATAAACTTTTTTTTCATCTTTCTTGTAAATTATCCCAAACATTTCTTCCAACGTTTGACGACTATCCCAACTACATCCTCGTGAATCGAGTTTTGCTTTAAAAACACCCGCTAAAGGATATATCACAGAATACAACATTTCTTCATCATATTTTTCTTTTGTCATTTTATATTCTCCCTATACTTCAACCACATGTTCTAAACCATCTTCAGTAAGATATTTGACTTTTCTCTCATCTGAAACACTTAAGATTTTTGAAATCTCTTTTCTTTTATCAGAAAAACTGAAACTAGGATAAATTGCATCGGCCATGTCATATTTGTCCATAAGAGTTTTAGAAATTTCTTTTCCAGAACCAACATCCAAAATACCTATGCCATGATAATAGTCACTTACTCCTGGGCGAAGAGTAAAATACTTTCTATGAATCCTATAAGCCATAATTTTTCCACTAAGAGAGGTTCTAAATTCATCAGCACGCCAAATATCACAATGCATATCACTTCCCCCACACAAAGCACGATACTTTTTAGCTATGGCTTCTTTCGCCATTTCAATCTTTTCTTCTTCTGTTTCTTTTCTTTCTTTTTTCATTTTGTTTTTCTCCAATATTTAATTAAAACTAGAACTAAGCTCTAGATCACCTAATATAAACCTCCTAATTTTCCTTTTCTAAAACAAGAATAAAGAATTCCAGAATCATATCCTGTTGCTCTCCTCATCCATGGTACAACCATTCTCTTAACATCTGTTGAAGTAGCCACTGGACATGGGACCATCCCATCATAAATTAAAAGATACTTATGTTTAGAACCTTCTTTAACTAAAAGTCCTAGTTGCCTTGCTACCTTTACTACTTTCTCTAAACTTATTCCGTCTCGTGTTTTTTTTGTCATTTTATTTTTTTCTCCAATTTATTTATTAATCAAAGCTAAGCTTTGATATAACTTGATAATAATAACACTATAAAAAGATATTCCATAAAAAATGGAATATATTACAATATATGCCGAAAAGTATATAAATAATGGAATATTATTCCATTTATGGATTTGGATAAAAAAGATTTAAAAATAATAGAAATACTTAAGGAAAACAGCAAACAAACAACTAGTCAAATTTCTAAAAAATTTAATATCCCAATAACAACTGTTCACAATAGAATTAAAAAATTAGAAAAATTGGGCATAATAAAAAATTATACAGTTATTTTAGACTATAAAAAACTAAACAAAGGAATATTAAGTTATATTTTAGCCTCTGTAATGTACACCTTACCAAATGGAATAAAAATTTCCCAAGAAGAAGTTGCAAAAGAGGTCAAAAAAATAGGAGCAGAAGAAGTTTCAATTGTAACTGGGGGAACAGATTTAATTATTAAAGTTAGGGTAAAAGATGTTGAAGAATTAAATGAATTTGTTATAAATAAACTAAGGGCAATTGACGGTGTAGATAAAACCCAAACATTGATTGTTTTAAATAATTTTTAATAAAAACCACTCAAAAATATTCATAAATCTTTAAAAAAGACTATTTCTTATTTCAATCATGACAGATCAACAATATAAAAGAAATGTAGCATATAAACTAAGAATAGGTGAGCTTTTATTAGGAAAACCTATGTTTGATCAAGAAAAATTCATATTTTTATCTTTAGGAAATAAAAAAATAGTTAGAGTTAATTTAATTGGAAATATTATTGAAAAATTTGAAAGTGAAGGTGAAAAAAAATATTTATTTTTTAATTTAGATGATGGTTCTGGGCAAATAAGATTAAAAATATTTGGGGATGATGTTGATAAATTTAAAGATCTTGTTCAAGGACAGACAGTTGGGGTTATTGGAGTTCTCAGAAGTTGGAATAATGAAAACTATGTTCAACCTGAAATAATAAGAGAACAAGATCCAAAGTATCTTTTAATAAGAAAATTAGAAGCTGAAAAAGAAAGATCCAAAATAACTCCTCTGACAGAAAAAAAACAAGTTTTAGCTTTAAAAGATAAAATTTTAGATGAAATAAAAAAATCAGAAGAACAAGGTGGAATTGACACAAATAATATCATCATGAATTCAAGAGAAGCTTCTCCAGAAATAATTAATCAAGAAATTCAAAAACTACTAGAAGAAGGTATTATCTTCGAACCAAAACCAGGTAGATTAAGATATTTAGGATAAATCTAAGGGTTTAGAATAATCTGTCTCAAGCAAAACAGGTATGCTAAATTTTTTCTCATAAGCTTGTGCAAATTTATAGGTTTGTTCATAGAAAGCCATTTCTTTTAAAAACATTGTATCTCTTTTTGAAGAAAAATGTATATATAAAAAAGGATCAGAACTCAAAGGCGCAATAACCCCCACGCCAACACTAAGAATAATGAACTTTGGATCTTCAAAAAATTTACTTGACAAATCTCTTATTCTCCCAACTTTCAATTTTTTATTCTCTTCCTTCCGAGTAATATTTTCAATTTCTACCATTAGGAGTATCATTAATTCTATATTTATAAAAATTTATATACTCTAATTTCACCCCTAATCTAAAATCATAGTTTAGAGAACAATAATCTTTATATAAACATTTTTTGTAAAAAAGATATGGTTGCAATAATTACTCAAGATAAAGAAGGTATACACAGCATTTCAAGATTAGATGATTTAGGAAAAGAAAATTTAGTGAGAATTTATTCTAATAAAGAAATAAATACAAACCTTGCAAAAGCTATGCTTTTAGTTGATTTTTACAAAAATAAAGGAAATGCCCCGCAACCAAATGAAATAGAAAATATGACACAAAAATGTGATAACTATCTTAGGGAAACAAAAGCGATAAGATATTATAATCCTTTTGACAAGGCTTTCTGGAAACATACTCCAATTAAAGCATTTTTCTATGGAATATCCGGCATAGCATCTATATATGATTGGAAAATGGGTGTTGCAACTGCTGGTTTTGCATCAATTGCAATAGAAACTAACAGAAGAAAAGAAAGATTAAACATAAAAAAAGAAAAAGAACTTTTAAACAATTTAAAAAATCTTGGAATAGAATATTATCGTCTTACAGAACAATAATCTTAAAAACTACCTACAATTCTTGTTTTTATGGAAAACTACGAAGAACTATTAAACAAAGCCTATTCTGAAGTTAAACAAGTTATTGGAAAAGGTGAAAGATTTGAAATGCCACACATAGAAGGACATTTTGAAGGTAAAAAAACAATCTTAACGAATTTCTCCCATATTTCTTTACAAATCAGAAGAGATGCAGAACATTTTCAAAAATTCCTATTAAAAGAATTAGCAACTTCTGGACAAAAAGAAGGAGATAGATTAGTTTTAAACAACAGAATACCAAGTAAAAAAATAAATCAAAAAATTGAACAATATGTAAATGAATTTGTTTTATGCAAAGAATGTAAAAAACCAGATACAGAAATAATTAAAGAAGGTAGATTAAATTTCTTACATTGCCTTGCCTGTGGAGCAAAACACCCAATTAGAGGAAAAATCTAATACAACAACCTTTAAAAAAACAAATTTCCTATGAAACATATGGGGACAATTAAAATCAATAAGGAGGGAAAAAAATGGTAAAAGGATATTGCGTTGTATGTAAAGAAAAAGGTGTTGACATGAAAGATCCAGTAATTGAAAAAACTTCAAAAGGTGGATTTATGGCAAAAGGAATCTGTTCTAGGTGTAATAAAACTAAGATGTGCGCCATGATGTCAAAAGACAATGCAGAAAAAGCAATTGCAACTGGTGAAGCTAAAAAAGGCTTCTAAATAAACAAATTTTTATTTTTATTTTTTAACTTATCTAAAAAAAAGGATCGTAAAATGTTTGTAAATATAATAGATTCCTACAGATATGTGGTTGCAATATGCGACAAAGAACTAATTGGAAAAAAGTTTGAACAAGACAACTTGCAATTAGATATTAAAGAATCTTTTTACAAAGGTGAAGAAAAAACATCTGAAGAAACAAGGTCCATCATGAAATCCCTAAGAATAGAAGATGCTACTTTTAACATTGTAGGAAAAAGATCAATAGAATTAGCAATAGAAACAGGGATTATTAACAAGGATGGTGTAAAAACAATTGCAGATATTCCGTTTTCGTTGGTTTTATTATAATTGATTACAACAATTCATTTAAACTAAATTTTATTTTTAAAAGTATGATAGCCTCTTATAATAAAGGGTGGTTTCTACAAATAAATATTTATAAGACAGATCTTCCACAACTACACTCTGAAAAAACTATTAAATGCATTTCTAATGGAATAAAAGAATGGTTAATAACTACAAAAATTTCACCAACCACTAAAAGAGAACATTTAGATTTAAAATATTCTAAAAATGAATCTGGATATGAAAAACTAGAAATAATCATAAATAAAACAACTTTTAAAGAACTATTAGTAGGAAACATAGAGCTTCTTGGGACAAGAGGACAAATGGAACATCTTCCTTTTGATAGATTAGAAATACATTATCAAAATTTAAATGGAACTAATGCAAGTAAACATTTAGATAAATTAACTCAAACTCCTTCTTTAAGAAAATTATTTCTCTGACCCCCAAACTTATAAACTCTAATTTTATTAAAATAACATGGATGAATTCGAAGATAAAACAATTAAAGAACCTAATGAAGAAGAAAGAATTGTGGTTAGAGCTCCTTTACCCAAAGGAGAAGAAAAAATAGGGATTATAGAAGAAAGATATGGAGGAAATAAAATGAAAGTATCTTGTGTAGATGGAAAAGATAGGGTATGTAGAGTTCCAGGAAGATTAAAAAGAAAACTATGGTTAAGACCTGGAGACACTGTGATAGTAGAACCTTGGGAATTTGATAAATTAAAAGCAGATGTTATTTTAAAATACAAACCTGCCCAAATAGAATGGTTAAAAAGAAATGGTCATCTAGATACAAATGTTAGTGAATTTTAAAAATTAAAATGAGAAAAATTCTTTCACAAAAATTTATAAGAATAATCAAAAATAAAGAGAAATTAGAAAAAATTCTAGATATAAACATAACAAATAGAGGTAAAGAAATTAATATTGATGGAGACCCTGAAAATGAATATATTGCAGAAAAAGTAATTGATGCAATTAATTTTGGATTTAAATTTGCAGAAGCAATTTCAATTAAAGAAGAAAGTTTTATTTTTGAAATAATAAATATAAAGGATCATACAACAAAAAAAGATCTAAATAGAATTAAATCAAGAATAATTGGAAAAGCTGGAAAAGCTCTAAACACATTAGAAACTTTAACAAATTGTTATATTGAAGTTATTGACAACAATGTTGGAGTTATAGGAAATCCAGAAAATATTGATATTGCTACTCAAGCAATAATCTCAATAATAAAAGGTGCAAAACATGGAAATGTTTATGCTTTTCTAGAAAGAAGGCAACCAAAACCAATTCATGATTTGGGCTTACGTGACAAAAAATAAATTTTTTATAAATAATGTCCCACTAGCTAAGAAAGGTTCATAATTATTAATGTTCTAGTATAAATATGTATATTAAGATAAAAGATAACCAAGAGAAAATTATTAAAAAAGCTAGAATAAAAGCAGGAGGTTATAGGAAACTAGAAAAAATAACAAGAATACCTAAGGCTTCAATATACAATTATGAAAAATTGGAAGCAATGCCAGAAAATAGATTTAAAATAATAATTAATTTTTTAAAAATAAAAATAAAGAAAGAAAATTTAGAATTCTTTGAAAATAATTGGAGACAAAAAAAAGGAGGAATAAATTGTGTAAAATCAAAAAAGAAAAAAGGAGTTTTCGAAAGAGATTTAAAAAAAGCTCAAAAGAAAGGAATACAAAAGATAAAAGAATGGCACAAAAAGATGAAAAAAGAAAAACCTAAAGAATACTATTTAATTCAATATGGAAAATTTAAAAAAATTTGCGGTTACAAATATAAAACAAAAAAAGGAGAAAAAGTAAGAAATAAATTTGAAGAAGAAGTTGCAAACAAATTATACAAAATGAAACTATCTTATGAATATGAACCCCTAGTTAAAATTGGTAAAAAATGGTTTTTTCCAGATTTTTTAATAGATAATAAAATAATTATAGAGGCTACAGCCTGGGAAGGTAAAGAAAAAGCCTATCTTTTAAGAAAAAAGATGAAACATTTAAACAAGAAGTATAAGGTATTTGTAATTATCCCAAAACATTTATATAGTAAATATAAGATTTTAAAGAATAGCTTAATAGTGGGGATAGATAATTTAGACCTCGTAGCTCAGTGGTTAGAGCGGACGGCTGTTAGGATTTAATCAAATCACAGTGACCGTCAGGTCGTAGGTTCAAGTCCTACCGGGGTCGTTTTCTCAATTAGATTTTTTAAAGTATACATTCAAAAACAATTAAATTTAAATTCAATAAGAATATGAAGATTTATGAACTACCTTGAAAAAGCAGTAGAAGCTTCTAAAGCACAAACATCTGACTCTCTTTTAGATGTAAATTATATATTAAAAAAGAATAAAGAAATAATATTAAAAGATATTAGACTGAAAGATATTTTAGCTCTTTACTCAAATGTTGGTTTATCAGGAATAAATTCTCAGGAAGATGGAAAAAATTATAATGAAATAATGAAATTTATAGAAGAAATAATAAAAACCTCAGAGAACAAAGAAGTGCGAATATTAAACTCTTTTTTAAAGGCATATTGGGAAAGACATGAACCAAGGTCAAATGGACCAGCATAAATAAGAAAATTCCACTAATCTTATAAATACTATTTTCTTCATATATTTATGAATGTGGATAAGTTAATTCAATCAAGAAGAAGCATAAGAAAATATAAAACAAAAGCCCCAAGTTGGAAAAAAATACTTGAAGCAATAGATGCTGCAAAATATGCTCCAATGGCAGGAGATATCTTTTCTTTAAAATTTATGTTAGTTTATGATCCTGAAAAAATTAAAAAAATTGCAAAATGGTCTGAACAAGAATTTATATCTCAAACAAGCTTTGTTGTTCTCTTCTTAACTGATTCTAGTAGAACAACAAATGCATATGGAAAAAAAGGAGAAAAATATTGTAACCAGCAAGCAGGTGCTGCAATGCAAAATTTTGTGTTAAAATTAACAGAAGAAAAATTATCAACCTGCTGGATTGGACATTTTAATGAAAAAATGATTAAACAAACATTAAGAATCCCAGAAGACATCAGCATTGAAGCAATGTTTCCAATAGGGTATGCAGATGAAAAACCAAAAGAAAAAATTGAAAGAGAATTAGATAATTTCATATATTTTAATCAATGGGGAAACAATAGAATGAAACCTATTGAAAAATTAGAGGGAAGAATGCCTGAAGGATATGGATTAAATATTGCCAAAGATATATAAAAAATGGAAAGAATAAAACATTTTGGACACTATCCTGGAGAAGATTCAAAAATCCATCTAAAATATAAAAAAGAAAATAATCAAATAATAGACAAAAGTGAACTACAAAAATTAGAAAAATTGACTTTAAATATTAAACATATAGAACCTCTTGGAAAAAATCCTAATTTTATAGAGATACACAAGACCTCTAATCAAAGTCTCAATACAAAAGCAGAAAATGAAACAAATAAACAAAAAGCAGATTATTATGTTGTTTCAGTTTATGATATTTTAATAAATTCTGGAACAAAAACTTGGTTTGGAAAAAGAAGATGGAATGGAACACTAACAACACGCGCACATATTTATTTCTATAACAAAAAACCAAATTAATTCTAAAACCTATTCTAAAAATAAAAGCCCCCGAGTTTCCTCGGAGGAAAATAAAAAAACAAAGTGGTTTAAACAATTATTTAACCAATAATGTCAATTCCCCATTCAGACATATCTCTTGAAGTATGAGTAAAACTCTCTTCAATACCTTTGCCCAATACATAAGGAGATTTAACACCTGTCATGATAGTAATCACACGAACCTTTCCAACAAAATCTTTTGAAATTCTAGCACCAATAATCACATTTGAATCTGGGCTTAAATTCTCAGAAACTGTCCTACCAATTGTATCAAATTCTTCTAATTTCAAATCAGGTCCACAAGTAATATGTATTAAAGCACCACTAGCTCCTTTATAATCCACATCAAGTAGAGGATGAGTAAGGGCTTGTTTAACTGCTTCTGTTACACGATCTTGAGCATCTGATTCTCCAATACCAATAACAGCTACACCACCATTCTTCATAATTGCAGATACATCAGCATAGTCTAAGTTAATCAAACTAGGTAAAGTAATTGTCTCAACAATACCTTTAACCATAGTAGAAACAAGTTCATTTGCCACAGCAAAAGCTTGTTCTAAAGGCAACTGACCAGCAATATCTACAAGTCTATTATTATCTAAAACAATACAAGTGTCTGTAACTTCTCTTAGTTCACTTAAACCAAATTCTGCTTTGTCAATTCTTGCCCTTTCAGATTCAAAAGGCATTGTTACAACTGCTATTACAACAGCTCCTGTTTCTTTAGCTATTTGTGCCACAACTGGAGCAGCCCCAGTACCTGTTCCACCACCTAATCCTGCTAAAACAAAAACCATATCCGCACCACCAACAGCTTTCTTCAAATCAACTAAAGATTCTTTTGCAGCTTCTCTACCTTTCATAGGTCTTCCACCAGCACCAAGCCCTCTAGTTAACTCTTTACCAATTAAAATCTTTTCATCAGCTTTTGTAACACTCAAATGTAAAGCATCTGTGTTTGCACCATAAACAGTAGCACCATTAATACCTTTATTAAAAAGCCATGTAGTCATATTACATCCACATCCACCAAGACCAATTACCTTAATGTTAGCTTTACCAGCTCTTAATTCATCAAAGTTAATACTATGTGTTTCTGCATTTTGTATTGCTTCTTTTGCAAAATCTAAAGCCATATCTATTTTTAACCTCCTTTCCCATTATATAAAATTCTCCGACGGAGAATTTCCCTATGTCAAATATAATGCTTTTCTATTTATATAGATTTAGATTATAAAATATAAAAATAAAGAATTTTAGAAATTAATTTTGACCAGACGCACATTCCCCAATAAGAGAAACATTTCCATAATCACATTCTACAGAATAAATAACATATTCTGGATCTTCCATTTGAATTATAAACTCACATCCTGAATCTCCAAAAGGATTTTCATTATATTCTTCAAGCATCTTAACTAATCCTTCTTGATTGTATGTGCATAAATTCCAAAGACCAACCATTGTTTGAGCAGATTCATTTAATTCCAGTTTAGCTTGTTCTATTAATTCCAAGGTATATTCTTCATTCTCTAAAAGATATTGAAGATAATTTGAAGTATATTCTTGAGAATATGATAAGACCTCTTCATAAAAAGCGCATGTTCCAGGTTCATCTGGGCCTCTTATCTCCATAAAACTAAACATTTCTGTAGATGCATTTATTCCAGAAGAAAACAAAATAGGATCAAGTTCAACAACAAAATCTCCAAGGTATTTTGAATTCATACATGTTCTTGCAGCTTCAATAAAACAAGAATTAATATATGTATCATTAGACATTCCACAATCAAATATGCTCACTGGAGGTTCATAATAATATGTTTGTGTTGAAGAATTATAACAAATATCTTGAGTAATTGGTTTATTGAATTTAATCTCACATGAATTTGCATCTGCACAAGCTCTTTTCTTAAATCCATTAATACAAATTCCCCAATCAGTGCAAACCCAATTCTCTTTACAACTTAAAGAACCAGAACCTTGAATTGAAACCTTAGCTAATTTATCTTTTATTGAAAAAAGTTTTATCCTTAAATCATTACCAGATTTATTATCTAAATCATATGATTTTTGCTCTCCAATTTTAATACATTTCTCATTAATTGCTCCTGTAAAACAAATAGAATCTTTTTCTAGAGAAAACACCAAAAGAACATAATCTTTTCCATCTAAAGGAAATTTAATCTCAGAAGCTTCAGATAAATTTATAACTATTCCTTCAACAATTTTAAATTCATCAACTTTTATAATGGATTTTGCAGGTTTAGAAACATTTGATAAAATAAATAAAAAAGCAAGAATTACAATGATTACAAATACAATACTTAAAAATATTTTTACATTATAACTCAATTTTTTTGTATTTTTAATTTCTAGTTTATTCTGGTTTTTTACAAAAGGCTCAGATTTAACTAAACTAACTGCTTCTCCTATATCTTTTAAAGATACTCCTTGATCAATTAAACTCTTTTCAATTTCAGACAGAGAAATTCCTTTCTTTAAACTATCTCGAACATATCCTATTATTGCATTGCTCACCATTTTTTATAAACCCTTTAAATAAATCAAATATAAAAACATTGCTAAATCAATTTTTTCAAATTTTCAATTTGTTTCCAGCTTTTCTTTAAATTATCATTAGATTTCTTAATAATCTCTTTTAAAAATAAATCATCCACTAAAAGCTTTCCTTTTTTAGCAATTGGAAAACTTATATTTCCTGTTCCAAACATTTCTGCAATAAAACGTTTATCACTAGAAATAATTCCTGATTTTTTCCAACCAACTTTTCTTGCATTATTTACTAAAATTTGGGCATCTTTAAGTGTACGGCAAGCAACATGCAATCCACAAGGTTCTTGTTTAAAATTAATATGTTCTACTTTTGAATTCTCTGCAATTTCTTGTAAATCTTTCTTAAATTGCTCAAAACTAACAACATCATGATATATTTTCAAGAACAAACTATGGGTTTTCTTATCAGAATCAATTATCAAAACAATCCTACCAGAACACGACGAAGTTGAATAATAATTTTTAGTTTTATTTAGTTTTTCACAAAGACCAACTATCTTTTTATCCCAACTCCCAATATAGGATTTATCTTTCTTACCAAGAATGTCTTGTTTACGTTTACCAAAGATTTCCATAAAAATATAGAATTTTCCTAACTTAAAATCTTTTCTAATTTACCAAAAGAGATAATGCTCTATCTGGACGTTGAAATAATCCAAAGTGTAAACATAACAAGTTTATTTTATGCTCTTCCATATAAGATTAATACTTTCCTTGTATGTTTTTGCAACATTTACATCTATTATTCTTATGAACAACAATTCCTTTGACCAAATCGCAATAACAACTCGATCGTTATAAGTCCAGTAATTCACACAACCAGGAGAGTTCTTTGGTATTTTTTTATATTCGTAATTTGGCCCTTTTATTGGTTTAATGTCTTGAGAGTATAAAATTTTCGTTTTAATCTTTTTCTTTTTCTTTTCATCCAAATATTTTTCCAAATGGAAACCATGTATCTGATCTAAAACCTCTTTCATATCAACCCCATTAAATACCAAAATTTCTTTTGCTTTTAACATATCATTCATTATTATTTTCAATCCTTGACTTCCTTGAAAAACTTCTATTGTGGGGGGGCTGTCTTTTGAATTGTAAAGAGTATTTAATTTTGGCAAAATATTCAATAAATTAGTTTCATTGTCTTTCAAAATGTAAAGCAAATTTTCTGGTTTAGATGCTTTAAAATATTTTTTACTTTTTTTAATTATGGAACTAACCAACCCCCTCACTTGGAGTTTTTTAATTATATCATAAATATTTGGTCGGGATATTTTTGAATAATCTGAAATATTGTAAATTGTTGATTCTCCGATTTGTAAAAGAATAAGGTATATCTCTGATTCGTTCCTACTCAAACCAATCTTTTCCAATACTTCTCTATTTACCATCTTCTCTTCTTAATCCTATCTCTTTTTATAATTTTCGTATAAATATATACAAACCAAATTTAAATAAATAAACCTTATTCTAACTAAAAGATAAAAAAGAATAAAATGATAATTCATAATGTCTATCTCAAAGATCTAAAGATTAAATTAACAAATATTGAGAGAACCCAATATAAAAAATTAAAAAAGAATAAACTTATTAGTTTGTTAAACTGGGATGCAAAAAATCTCTCTCCTGGATTCGGAGCCAACCATAAACTAGAATATTTTCTATTGGATTATTCATTTTTTCAGAATTTAGAAAAAATTAAAAAAATTTCTCCTAAAGAAATACTTGAAAATATAAATTTAGTTATAATAGAAAAAGAACAAAGAACAATAAGTCACATAAAAGAAAAAGAGAGAACTATAACAATAGATAAAACTCCCTCCCATAATCTATTAAATCTTAACCCTATTTTTGCCCCCTTTTATGGTCTTGGCTCAATTATGGCTGGAATGGATTCAAGCAATTATACAGAGAGAACAATAACAGAAACAAAATTTATTTATAAAAAAGAAAAACCGAGATTTTCAATAATAAAAGGCAAAAGTGATGAAGTTTTAAAAGAAATAATGGATTATTTAATTGCAGATATCTGTAAATTACTTCCAAGCTTAGAAGGGAATCCCTACAAAAAAGGAAGAATTTTTTGGAAAGGGTTAGGAAAATTCAGAGGGAGATCTAATGGAGATACAGATTATTCTTCACGATTAGACAAAATAAGAGAAGAAAATAAATTAGAAAAAGGTTTGATAAAATACCTCAATTATGAAATTAAGAAAATAGCTAAGAAATAATCCCCAGCTGGGCGTCGAGTTAAGATCTCAAGATCCACTCCTTCTCCAAAATCTCACACTTAATTCCTTTTTCTTTACAAAGTTCTTGAAATTCTTCAGCATCTTCTCTATCTCCAACAACACTTCCCCAATGCATTGGAATGGCCAATGTAGGTTTAATTAATTTAACAGCCTCTGCAGCTTCTTCTGCAGTCATAGTATATCTTCCTCCAACAGGAAGTAAGGCAATAAAATTCTTTGCTTGAGAATTATATCCTGTTAATTTCTGCATTTCAGGTATAAAATCTGTATCTCCTGCATGATATATTAAAGTACCATTTATTTTAATTAAATATCCTACAAAACCATAATCTTTTGGATGAAAAGATTTATCTATATTATAAGCAGGAAAAACATCTATTTTCAAAGTTCCAAAATCAACTTCTTGACCTGGTTCAACTATTTGCATTCTTACTGGAACAGAAAAACGAGCAATTTTACTTTGACAACCAGCAGGAAGAATTACTTTTGTTCCTTCCTGAATAATTTTATTTAAATCTTGAAAACTACAATGATCATAATGGTCATGTGTTAAAAGAATATAATCTGCTTTAGGCAATCCATCTTTAATTTGATATGGATCTATATAAATAATCACAGAATTTTCAATTAAAAATCCAGCGTGCCCAAGCCATTTAATATCAATATCCCCTATCTTCATATGATAGCTAAAACAAAGGGCAATTTAAAAAGTTTTATGTGGAAAGATTAATGTTTTTAACTATTAAATTTTAATTTTAATTTTAACTTATAAATGTAAAGTAAAATAAACCCTACTAAGATTATTAAACCAAATATAATAAACGAAAAACTAAATCCTTTAATTTTATCTAAATGCCCAATAAAAGGAAATAAAATAAAGATTCCAAGATTACCAAACATGTTTGCTATAGATAATGTAGTTGCCCTATGTGAAGATTTTACATGCTTATTCATATAATTTCCAACCACAACCCCATTAAAACCTGCAACAAAAGGAATTATTAAATAACACAAATACCCAAAATAAGGAATCATAAAAGATATCAAAAAAAGTCCAAGAATAATCAAAATCTGAATAATAAAAATAGATTTCCCCTCACCCAACTTATTTTCCCATTTATCTGCTTTCTTAGCTGTGAATGCAGTTAATAAAGATGCTATAAAAGCCAAAGCTCCAATTAATGAAATTGGAATTAAAATCCTTTCAAAATACACAGACGACATAGAAAGAGTTATAGAAATTGCTACAGATGTAAATAAAGACATGATGGCAAGATATTTTACAAAATTTAATTTCTTAAAATACACAAAACCCTCCTTAATTTGCTTCCAATGGTTCTTAAAACTAGCCTTCATTTTAGACCTATAAGGTTCCTCTAAGAAAAACGTCAAAAGAAATCCCAGAACAATAAAAGGTAAAGACACAATTGCTGGAAGTTTTGGAGAAATTGAAAATAAATATGCTCCAATTATAAATACAATTGCCATAGAAATATTTGTAACGACCCCAATATTTCCTGAAATTTTCTTATATTGATTTTCTCTTTTTTGTTTCTTTAGAGTATCATATGTAAGTGCTTGTGAAGTTCCAGAACTTAAACTAACCCCAACTCCACTTATCACCTTGGCAATTAAAAATATCCAAAATCCATTAAAAAAAGCAATTAAAATAATCTCAATAACATACATCAATCTGGCTAATAAAAGTGTTTTCTTTCTTCCTAATAAATCTGCAAGGGCCCCTGTAGGAATCTCTAATAAAAGTATTGATAGAGAAAAAACACTCATAATTATTGCAAATTTATCTAAAGATACTTGTGAAGCAATATAAAATAGAGCTAACACTGGAATAAAAAATCTTCCCCACATTAAACCCGATATAACATATATTAAAGGAATATTTCTCTTTAACTTCATCCCCTTCCAAACCAACCTCAATTTAAAAAACTAATCAAAAACCAACCAAAATAAAAAAAATAAAAAAATTCAAAAAACCTGTTTAATCTTCATCAAACTTGTCATCTAAATCGTCATCATCCATTCCTTCATCATCGTCATCATCTATTGTTTCATTTTCATCTTCTGACATTAGGTTTTCCTCCAAATTTAAATAAAACTACTTCGTTTAAGAGTTTTTAAAGATTTTTATTATTCTAAAAGTGAAAAATTCATTAAGAAAGGTTTAAAAATAAACAACCCCCATTCATTTAAGCAAATATAAAAATGGCAAGCAACGACCTATCAAATTACATGAAAGCAATTAAGCATAAAAAAGAAACTATAAAAAATATACCTATGATTTCGTCTGAAAGAAGCAAATCTCTAAACAATCAACAAAAAAGATGTTTTATATGTAAAAAAGACTTAAGACCCTTTTATTCAAAGACCGTTAGAGATCCAAAAACAAAAGAATTAAGGATTCTATGTGCAGATTGTGCAATTAAAACAATGAAAAAGCATTAATTATAACATTATTGAATTATTTAATTTAGAAAAATGCTGATCCCCCGTTAAAATCTTCGCGTTATTTAATAAGGCTGTATTAAGAATGATTATATCTGCGAAACCAATTTCTTTAATCTCCTTTTTAATTTGATTGTATAATTTACCAAAACCAAGAATAAAATCTTCAGTAATTCCAATTATTTTAGAATATGATTTAACAAAATTCAAAACTTGAACACAATTCCAGCCTTCTTTATCTGCTTTATAACTTAATTCCAAAAGAACAATTAAAGGCGTTAAAATTTCTTCTGTCTTTAATAATTCTGCTACCTTTTTCCCTTTTACCGTGCCATCAAAATACTCAATCCAAGCATAAGTATCGAAAACAATTTTCATTTTAACCTATTAGAATCTTTCCACAGATTAACTCTTTCTTTTCTTGTAAAAGGTTTTGTTTTACCTTTTAAAGCCCCAAACATAGAATCTTTAACACCAGTTTCTTTTTTAATTAATTCCCTTATTAAAAGATTAAAAGAAGCAAACTTCTGCTTTCTTTTTAAATCCTTTATTAATTCAAATGTTCTTTCATCTAAAGCTATTGTTTTCATATTATAATTTATAATTTATAATTTATAAATGTTTCTAAGGAGTAAACCTATTCATTGTTCTAGGAAAACCAATTGCATCTTTTATTGAATCTAAATTTAATATCCATGCAAGAACCCTTTCAACTCCAACCCCATATCCACTATGAGGAACACTTCCATATTTTCTTAGATCAAAATAAAATTGATAATTTTTTGGATCTTCTCCATCTGCTTTTAATCTTTCTGACATATCTTCAATATCTAAACTTCTTTGACTTCCTCCAACAATCTCTAAACCACATTCTGGAGCAAGCATATCAAAGCATAAAGCTTCATCAGGAAATTCAGGATCTGCTGGCTTGTAAAAAGCCATAGCTTCCCTAGGATAATGTGTAACAACCACAGGAGTATCAAAATGTTGCATTAATTTTTGTTCTTCAATTGTTCTAAGATCTTTACCAAATTTAATATTCATTTTATCTTTTTCTTTTAAAATTTTCAACGCTTCCCTATACTTTACTGTTGGCCATGTCTTTTTAGCAATATCTAAAATTTTCTTAGAATCTATATCTAAAATCTTAAGTTCTTTAATACAATCTTTTGCAACAGCAGATATACAATATTTAATTTCTTTTTTAGCAAACTCAGTAATTTCAGGCAATTTCCACCAAGCTACTTCAGTTTCTGCCATCCAAAATTCAGACAAATGTCTTGAAGTATTTGATTTTTCTGCTCTAAATGTTGGCCCCATATTATATGTCTTTTCAAGTGCAAAAATAGATGCTTCTCCATAAAGTTGCCAAGTTTGAGCAAGATAAGATTTATGATTATAATATTTTACCTCAAAAACAGTACTTCCTCCTTCACTCTGAGTAGGTTGTAAAACAGGCGTATCAAATCTGTAAAATCCTTCTTTAATAAAAAACTCTTCACGAGCTTGAATATATCTGCTCCTTATCTTCATTATTGCAGTCATCTTTCTACTTCTTAACCAAAGATGTCTTCTATCTCCAAGAAGTTCTTCATTTAAATCTTTGTTAATGGGATAATCTTCTGCTATATTGATTATATTTATTTTATCAACATTAATTTCAAAACCTGTTGGAGCACGTTCATCTTTTTTAATAACTCCTTCAAGTTCAACACTTGATTCAATTTTTAATTTATCAATATCTGCCCATTGATTTTTGCCCTCTTTTGAGGGTACACCTTCCTTCAGACCTACTTGGTCAGGTGCAAATTTATCCCTAGATAAAACACATTGAATAATATCAGAACTATCACGAAGAACAAGAAATTTCATTTTATTGCTTCCTCTCTCTCTATAAATCCATCCACGCACAGCTACTTTACCTGAACCTTTTTTCATTGCTTCTGTGATTGATATGTAATTTGTCATTTTCTTTTATACACCTCTAACCAACCTTGCCAAGTTTTAATTCTTTTTCTTTTAATAAGATCCCAACCATTACTTTTCATTATAGGTTCTATTATAAATGGTGACCAAACAGTGTGGGTGAAATAAGTTTTATCTTTTTTCCCTTCTTCATAAGAGATCTTTTCAATAGTACCTTTAATTTCATCAAATTTTTTTGTTAAACTAACTATTCTTTTACCCCTATCCTTTTCAATCATTTTATCTCTCCATTCTTTATTAAAAAATATTGTAACAACATCACGATAATCTAAAATAAAATATCTTGATTTGGGAATATTTCCAAGTATATTCAGAAACTCATGTGTCGTGAAATGCCCTAAACTATTTCCAATGCATACGACTGTATCAAAGTCACCATTTATTTTTTTCTTAAGTATATCTAATTTAATAAATTTATTCTTTGATTTTACTTTATCAGCATATTTTTTTGCTCCAGCAATCATATCTGAATTTATATCAAGACCCGTATAAATATGTCTTTTTGGTTCTAATAAAAAACCTAAAATTCCTCCACCGCAAGTTAAATCTAATACTCTTTTTCCAAAATACTTTTTATTCGATAGGTATAATCTATTTATTTCCGAAACTCTCTTAACATTATCCATCATATATCTATCAAAAGATTCATGCTTTCTATAAAATTCCTGAATATTTTCTTTCATTTTAAGGCGTTAACCTCTCTGTATCTCTAGGTAAAAAAGTTACTTCTCTAACATTTTTTAAATCTAACATTAACATCAAAAATCTCGTTGGGCTAATTGCAAATCCTCCATGTGGGGGGCACCCAAATTTAAAAAAGTTCAAATAATTTTCAATAAGTTTAAGATTAATCTTTTTATCTTTTGCCTGTTCTTTTAATACATCATGCCTATGTTCTCTTTGAGCTCCAGTAGTAACTTCTGTTCCTTTCCAGATAAGATCAAAGCTTTTAGTAAGATTATTTTCATTTTCTTTTTTCATATGATAAAAAGGCCTTGCAGACCAAGGATATTCTGTAACAAAAATAAAATCATGATTAAATTTCTCTTTAATTATCTCACAAAGCATTTTTTCTCCTTCTGCATCCAGATTATCTTCTGGACCTTTATATCCTTTTTTCTTCAAAAGTTTCTGAGCTTCTTCCATAGTAATTCTTGGAAAAGGAAGTTTAGGAACCTCAAGATCAATTTTAAAAACTTTTTTTATTTCTTTACCATATTCTTCTTTTATTCTTTTTAAAAAATAATGAATCCACTCTTCTTCAAGTTTCATAACATCTTCATGAGAATTAATAAATGAGATTTCCATATCAATCATTGTAAACTCCGTATCATGCCTAACTGTGTGAGAAGGATTAGCTCTAAATACCGGACCAATTTCAAATATCTTCTCAAATCCAGAAGCCATAGCCATTTGTTTATAGAATTGGGGACTTTGGGCAAGGTATGCTCTTTTACCAAAATAATCAACACTAAAAAGTTCAGCTCCACTTTCACTAGGAGCCCCCATAAACTTAGGAGAATAAATTTGTATGAAATCATTCTTATCCCAATATTCTCTCATTGCTTTTTCCATGAAAGTCCATATTTTAAAAATCAAAATATTTTTAGGCTTTCTCAAATCAATCCATCGATAATCCAATCGCGTGCTTAAATCAGTATTGCCTCCTCCTTTTTCATTCACCAAAATGGGCAATGTATCTGCTTTATTCAAAATCTCTAAACTCTCAACTTCAATCTCAACATCTGTTCTAGCAAATTCAGCTTTAACATTTGCTTTCTTCACTTTTCCTTTAATCTCAACAACACTTTCTAAACTAAGACTAGATAATTGATTTAAGATCAAAGTATCTTTAACAATGCACTGAACAATTCCTGTTTTATCTCTTATTAGTAAAAATCCTAATTTAGCCAAATTTCTTATTTCATATACCCATCCTTGAATTAAAACTTCTTTATCTGGATTTAAATCTTCAATATAACTTCTTTTCATAGAATTGGGAAAGAAAAAGGATTTATTAAATTATTGCATTCCTAAAAAAATAAATAAAAATAAAAAATAAATTTAAAAGAGATTTTATTTTAGTTCTTTTTCAAAAGAGGTTTCATCCCAATACATTAGAATCTCTTCAAGTGCCTTAATTCTTGCAGAAAAAACTATCCCTTCATAATGTATTTTCTTATCTTCTTCACTAAGATGATCTATTGAGGTGTAAATTCTAAATGAATCTTGCTGCCCACATCGAGATGTATAGGGAATTTTAACAAAGGGGTGAATCTTAGTCAATTTTTCTCTTAATTGGATGTATCTTTTCTTCTCTTCATAAACTGCTTTCTTAAAAAAACTTTCTTGTTTTAATTCTTCTTCCATTTTACTTCATTAAATAATAACTCTCAAGTTCTTTTTTCCTAATTTCTCCTTGATATAAATCCCTAAAAAGAGTCAAATCAAAAAGTAATCTTGATAAATCTGGTCCAGATCTTTCATCTGCACATATCTCTTCAAGGGGGATCTCGCTTTCACATCTATAAACTTTTAACTTAGAATAAAAAACCAAATATGCTATTTCTGGAAATTTTTCTTCAGGTAAAAGATATTCTCCGGGTTGGGGAAAAAGATAAATCTCCATTCGGGGAACAAAAATTGCTCCTCTCCTAATTGCTTCTTCTCTATCTTTTGGGCCCTCTGCAGGATGTTCTAATCCAATTCTTCTACAAATTTTTCCATCTACCTTCCAAAGCATAGCTTCTTTATCTCCAATAGATTCTATACTTTTTATTCTTTCTTTATATTTTTTATAACCCATCTTATTCTTCAGAAAAACTTTCATAACTTTTAAAATATTTATCTAAAATTTCAAGACGCTTTTCTAAATCTACAATTTTATCCAGATAAACAAAGCTAAAATCTTTAATTCTGGTTTCAGGTATAAAGATACCTTCTTCTTTAAGAGATCTGAATACATCAGCCGTAGCATAAGTAAGAGTTCCGTGAAAAAGAACATACTTTTCTTTAATATCTCCAGTTTCTTTAGCATAGACATATCTTTTTTTAGTGGAATCTATCATTTTTTTATATTTCTCTCTAAGAGAACCAACAATTTCAGATAGTGCTTTTTGTCTATCCCATAAAACAGGAATACAATCATAAAGAGGACCAATAGAATAATGGGTTAAATCTGAAAGAAGAGGATCTAAAAGAGTTTTCTCACTAGAAAAATCTTCTAAAATTATCTTTAAGGTTTCATAATCTAGAAAATCTTTTTTTGGTTTAAATTCTATTTTTTCTCTAAACTCTTCAAGAATTTCTTCGAGAACTAAATCTCTAGTTGTCTTAAATTCTTTCATCTTACTCTTCAGAATAATGAACTCCAATAATTAAGGGAGTTACTTTACTTAGCCCAACTTTTCTTAAAAACCCTTCTTCATAAAGTTTAAGAGTTAAATCTCGCATTACATCTTTATCTGTAATCTTTTCAGCTAATTCTTCACCAAATTCAGATTTAACAACTTTGTATACAGAACTAGGAAGAACTATATCTACTGGAAAAAGATATTCTTCACTATCAAGACTAACCATTTTACAAAATTCCCCCTCTACAAAGAATAAAGTTGGTAAATCTTCAGCTATTTTTTCAATCTTTTTGAAAGTCATTTTCTTATACCTCCTTCTAATTCTATACTTCCGAAAACGCTAAGCGTTTTCCAAATGGAAAATAATTTCTCTTTCAAAGGTTTACATTCTATTTTTGTTTTCATTTTATTCATGTCTCATTTCACCTAATTTAAAATAAGAATAAAGAGTCTTAGCATCATAATCTAAAGATTTTCTAATCCAAGGAACAACCATTCTTCGAACATCTGTTGAAGTTGCCACTGGACATGGAATCATTCCTTCAGATACCAAAAGATAAGGATGCTTAGTTCCTTCTTTAACTAAAAATCCTAGTTGCCTTGCTATCTTTACTACTTTCTCTAAACTTATTCCGTCTCGTGTTTTTTTTGTCATTTTATTTTTCTCCAATTTATTTATGAATCAAAGCTAAGCTTTGATATAACTGATTAATAATAACACTATAAAAAGGTATTCCATAAAAAATGAAATATATTACAAAAATAACCAATAAATATATAAATAATGGAAAATTATTCCATTTATGGAATTAGATAAAAAAGATTTAAAAATAATAGAAATCCTCAAAGAAAACAGTAAACAAACAACAAGCCAAATTTCTAAAAAATTTAATATTCCAATAACAACAGTTCATAATAGAATTAAAAAATTAGAAAAATTAGGAATAATTAAAAGTTATACTGTTATTTTAGATTATAAAAAATTAAACAAAGGAATCTTAAGTTATATTTTAGTTTCTGTTATGTACACTTTACCAAACGGAAAGAAAATTTCTCAAGAAGAAGTTGCAAAACAAATAAAGAAAATTGGCGCAGAACAAGTTTCAATTGTAACAGGAGGTACAGATTTGGTTGTTAAAGTAAGAGTTAAGGATGTCGAAGAATTAAACGAATTTGTTATAAATCAATTAAGATCAATTGATGGGGTAGATAAAACCCAAACATTAATTGTTTTAAATAATTTTTAATCATTTATTCCTTCTTTTTAGGTTCTTCAAAATTACCATTAACATTATTTACAACAAATCTTTCACACTTATCTCCTTTGTAAACCTCATAGATAACATCCGGAAAATCATCTCTTTCAAAATCAAAAGTAGTTGGATTTGCTGGCCTAGATTTTAAACCCTTAGCAATATAATTTGTATCCAGGCTTCCATTATCAAAATAATAAATGCAATATCCTTTAGGAGTATAAATTCCATTAATTTGATCTAAAGTTCCATTTCCATTTAAATCAGAAAAATTTCCAAAATAATCTTCCTTATTACAATTACTAAATAAAGCCATTAAAGGAATCAAAATTGTTAATAATTTACTTTTCATAGATAAAAAAAGATCTTCAACTATAAATATTTTACTCTGATTTAGAAATATATTTAAACAAAAATACTCTTTTTAAAAGATGGCTGGTAGTTTATTAATTTCTATTTTAGTGATATTAGTATCAAGTTTCTTTATTTATCTTGCAGGAAAGAAATTTGCAGAAAGTTCTTCAAAAATAGGAGATTATTTTAGAATTCCAAGAGATGTTAAAGGGGCCACACTTGATGCAATCTCTAGTTCGCTTCCAGAATTATTAGTGGCATTATTTGCTGTAATTCTCTTCAAACAATTTGAAGTTGGGATAGGAACAATTGCAGGTTCTGCTTTATTTAATTTATTAGTTATTCCAGGGATTTGTGTTTTTTTAGCTCCAGTTGCATTTAAAGTTGGGAAAAAAGTAATTTCCAGAGATGCTTTATTTTATTTAATATCTATTTTTGCATTAATTATATTAATAATCTATTTTAAAAAATGGGGCATAATAATCTCTCTTGTTTTATTAGGAATTTATTTAATTTATGTATTTGAAATAGCAACCCATACAAAAAAACACAGAAAAGAAAATCCAGATAAAAAAGGAAAATCTAAAAAAGGAATAAATATTACAAAAGAATTTATAATTTTCTTTTTGACAATGGCTGTTATTGCATTTTTTGCATATTTATTAACAGATCATTCAATTCAACTTTCTAGTTTTTTAGGAGTTCCTGCAATAATTATTGCTTTTACTGTTACTGCTGCTGCAACATCTCTTCCAGATACAATCATTTCTGCAGCAAATGCAAGAAAAGGAGATATTGATGATGCTACCTCAAATGTTTTTGGATCAAATATTTTTGATATTTTAGTTGGATTAGGACTACCTTTGCTAATATATACTCTAATTAAAGGACCATTAACAATTGCTTTTGACAATTTAGAAATAGTCTTAGGATTATTGGGTGCAACAATTTTAACAATATACTTTTTTATGAATGATGATATTTTATCTAAAAAAGAAGCAGTAATTTTATTATTATTATATGCTTTATTTATAACTTATATCGTTCTTTTATCTATTGGAATTGTTTAATTATTTCACAAATTTCTTAACAATATCCATAACTTCTTTAGCATTAACTTTTCCTTTAAATTCTTTCATCACAATTCCCATATAAGCATTTACATTAAGCCCCGGATATTTTTTAATTAATTTTAATATCTTTTCTTCAACTTCAGAAGAATCCACTTTTTCTTTCTTAAGAATATCTTTGATATTCTTCCCCTTAACAATGTCTATTAAAAAATCTTTAATTTCATTTTCAGTAATTTTTTTACTTGCGACTAAATCTAAAACAGTATTATAATTATCTTCTAAAATCTTATCAATCTCCTCAAGAGTTTTATTTTCTTTTGCAGCAATTTCTTTTGGAAAAATTAAAATTGTCTTAGCAATCAAAGAAAGTTTATTTGGAATTTTTATTAATTCTTTAAATAGCTCTAATTTTTTTTGCTTAAATAAAAGTTTAATCATCTCTTCACTTAAACCTTTTTCTTTTAATTCTCTTTCAATTTCTCCTCTTAATTGAGGAAGATTTTTCTTAACCTTATCAATAAAATCTTTAGATATTTTTAATAAAGGCAAATCTGTCTCAGGATACATTCTTGCACTTCCAGGCAACGGCCTCATATACTCGCTTGAAGCATCAGGCAAAACATTTCTAACTTCCATTTTAGTGGGTTTTCCAATATCTGATAATTGCATTTGTCTTTCAACTTCATTTTCAATTGCTTTCACAAAAACACTCATATCCTGCATTCCTTTCATCTCAACTCTTTTTTCTCCTCTAATAGAAATATTTACATCTTGCCTAATTGTTCCAATACCTCTTTTAACATTGCAACTTCTAAGAATTTCACCAATTTTCAAAGCAACTTCTTTTGCCTGTTCAGGTGTTTTAATATCTGGAGCAGTAACAACTTCTACCATTGGAAATCCCATCCTATCTAATCTATAGATTTCTTTATTTTCTTCTCTTGAAACAATTCTTGCTGCATCCTCTTCTAAAAGAAGTGCAGTAATCCCTACTTTTCCAAAACTTGTTTCAATAAAACCATTTTGAGCAATTAAAACAGTCCTTTGAAAACCAGAAACATTTGATCCATCAATAACTGTTTTTCTCATAATTTGAGTAATCGGCAAAATTTGCATATCCATTAATAATCCTATTTGAATTGCAATTTTCAGTGCATCTTTATTGATTTCATGTGGGGGCTCTTCATCTAACTCCACCAAACAAGTACTATCATGATATCCTTGATAAACAAATTCCTTATCTTGTTCTGATTGATGCTTGGCAGCAATATCAATTTCTCCAGATTCACCTGCAACAGCATGCAATTTCCTTGAAATTTCAAAATCAGGATTATCTTTTCTTAAAATACTTGGACAATCACAAAATAATTTTTTAGAAGAACCTAACTGTTGATGAATTTCTAAACCTGATTTAAATTTAAGTTTTTCATAATCTAAGACCATATTATCCTAAATTCAAAAACCTTTATTAATTATTCTAATTCTAAGCAAACATTTATAATTAAAAAACCACAAATATATTGATGGTGATAAAAGATAATAAGGTCAAAAAATCTGGGATCACACATCCAGGCAATTTACCAATGACCTTTGGGCAAAAGGCAGCAGATAAATTAACAAAATATGCTGGTAGTTGGGGATTTATATTAAGTTTTATAGCTTTCTTAATCCTGTGGATATTCATTAATATTTATGGTTGGATAAATTCTTGGGACCCTTATCCATTTATTCTTTTAAATTTATGTTTATCTTGTATTGCTGCACTCCAAGCACCAATAATTTTAATGAGTCAAAACAGACAAGCTCAAAAGGACAGGCAAAGATCAGAATATGATTATGCTGTTAACAGAAGAGCTGAAAGAGAAATTCAAGAGATTAAAACGCAATTAAATAGGATTGAAAATAGATTTTTGAAGACTTAATTATTCTCCCAACCTCTTACTAATTTCCCATGAAAAGTTTTCTAGCATCTTTTCTTTAATTAAACTCTTATTTTTTATCCATT
>Ga0265595_1000124_pt1 | contig 73140 bp, 77 predicted proteins | sample saktaG_15_FD_190148 | JGI IMG/M metagenome (GOLD analysis project Ga0265595, IMG submission 190148) | Saline water microbial communities from Sakinaw Lake, British Columbia, Canada - sak_2013_06_06_50m | ecosystem: Environmental > Aquatic > Non-marine Saline and Alkaline > Saline ... | reverse complement strand
AGACGACGAAGTCCGCCACAGCGTCGATGATCTTGCGGTTGAATTCGGCAAAAAGCCACCGAATCGCCTGGAAAGATCTACCAAATCTCCCAACCGCCTCTTTGACGAGATGCGGAGGCATGTAGCGTAGTTGCGGGTCCAAACCGCAACACAGAATACTCTTCTTCTGTTTAATTTCCCCGCACAGGCGGTCGGCAAAATTAGGGATACTCAACATGTCACGTCTCCTTTTCTGCCGTTTTGGCTGAAACAAACTGTCAAAGACCACAACGCTCCAGCGCTTGCCGAAGAATACGTTGCTTTTTATATTACAGAAAACCTAAAATATGTCAATCTAAATTAAACGCCCCGTACTAGGCAGAGCCTAGTACGGGGCGTTAAGCTAAAATTACATTCTTTTTGTATTATTAGCTTTTTTCTTTAATCCGCGTGTTTCCATGGCGACATACGTACCAACTGCAATTCCACATGAATAAACAATTATTGCCAGAATGCTTTTTTGGGGATCGAGGTCGTTTATAATATTGTATAAAACCAGCATAGACATTGAAACGGCAAGAAAAGAAAAAACAACTGCAGCCCAAACTTTTTCTCTGGCAACGTATTTTAAATTCATTGTAAAGAAAAAATCCTGTATAACCCCTACAAAAAAATAAACAACCAGTGCTGTAATTGTCATGATTGTAAAATTTAATTAATAATTTCTATAATCTTGTTTCGTGATGAATATCCTGACACAATTTTAACGCAAGATGAGCCAGTTTTAAAATAAACTGCCAAGGCGTTCCGAATTGCTTCATCCGCTCTCCCCTTTTCCGGCGGTTCTTTTACAGAAACGACAAAATTATTTTCATCAATCTTTTCCACTTTCTCTTCTCTTGAACTTGGTTTTGCCTTAACGTTTATTTTCATTTTTTTCTGTATTTTAAATAACAATTTCTTCACCTCCGCCAATTAGCGCAACGTCCTTTCCTTGCACTAAAATAGCTTGCTCATCTGTCAAAATTTTAAGTTTTCTTCTTTGCCATTTCCACGGCATTTTTTTTCTTATTATCTCGGCGTGTTCTGGCTGAAAATGGACAAAAATATCGAATGGTACCAGATTTAGGCCCTTTAAATTTCTCAAACCGACAACATTTTTATCCATATTTTTCCAGCCGGCAGTTTTTATCGTTCTACCGGCCACGATGCTTCCAGCTGAAGCACCGATATAAACCTTGCCCTCCTTTAGCAGTTTTCTTAGAACTTTTCCAAAATTACATCTTCGCATTGCATTCAAAAGATAAAAAGTATTTCCTCCTGCAACAAATATAATATCTTTTAGTTTTAGAAGTTGCATAATATCCTTTTCTTTTTTTCCTTCTATGTCTATCTCCTCTACATTAAATCCCATTTCGTCTCTCATAATTTGCAAATCGGTATTTATGTAATTAGGATCGTCTTCCATTTTATATTTGTATGCCGTAGTGATAAAGGCCACTGTTATATCGTACGCCGGCTTTTGAAGTAATTTTGTAATTTCGCCCTTCATCTGCATTCCGTTAGAAGTCAAAAGCAAGGTCTTGGCTTGATGGTGTTTTATAACGTTTCGTACAACACCCGCCAAGTAATACAAGAGCGCAAGCAGGATGAAAAACGTTCCCAGCACCCCAACACCAATTATGGCAAAAGGAGTCATAAAAAATTGGAGGATAGATGTCTTAAAAAATGTAAGTTTTAAAAGCGGTAACTGCCAGTAAATATTTAAAAACACTAAAAGCCTCTCCGGTTTTTCCTGCCCAATTTGTAAAACGTATTTTCCGTAATTATCTGTTGTAATTTGTTCGGCGTCCCCTGAAGCCGGAGGTAAAACTGGCCCTATTGAATGAATTTCTATACTATATTTGCCAGCCGGAAAATGTTGTGAAAAATCCGGTCCAATATAATAATATTCTCTAATTAGGGGGTCATACATGTCCTGCCAATCAGCCACACTCCCCCCGACGGAGACGGGCTCCAAAGTTCCGTCAACCTCTCCGAATTGAGAAATATCAGCAAAATATGAATATGTTTTATCCGCATCGCCGACCGGAATTAAAATATTAAGTCTTAAATCAAAGTCATCCGAAGAATCGACCAGATAATTTCTTGGTTTCCCTTTTAGTTCGTCATAAAAAACTTGAAAGGTTACGGGATTATTTATCTTAATATCGCCTGGCTGCGGATAAACAATACTCATCTGATAAAAAGTGACTCCGCCGGTCAAAGCCATGAATAGAAAACCAAAAATGTATGAAACTATTTTATTCATATAGTCCTATTTAAAAACCATGTGCTCTTTTATGACTACAACTGCATAAATCACAGTCGAGACCGCATTCACAACATCGAAAACAAAGCCACGGACGACATTTACACTTATCCTTTTGCCCCATTTTTTTGTGGCATTTTTTACATTTCAAAATAATCTCCGGATGCTCTGTTTTTATCTCTTCTCCAATAACGGTATTAGAATCTGTTTTATCATTTTTATATATTCCGTCGTGCCCCGGGATTATCCAATCAGCCATTCTTAAAATCATCTCCCTGCTTTTCCTTAATTTTTCCGGATCAGAAGCGAATGCGTCATCTTCCGGATTTCTAGGATAATTTTCCTTCCAAAAAACATCCCCGCATATCGCGATAATCCCAGGGTGTTCGCTTTCATCACCCGTATTAACCATAAGCGTTATACCGGTATAATCATGACCCGGGGTATACAAAACCTGTATGTTTGGTGTAAAATTCTCCGACCAATTTTCAATGCTTGATTTATCCCATAATCCGTAGTATTCCAGGGTTTTCGCGTTTGGAAACATTCCGACATTTCGGTAGTGGTCAAAGTGAGAATGTGTGATACAAACTACATCAATATCTTCTACTGTCAGGTTTTCTTTTTTTAAAGCATCTATCAAAATTTGCTGACTTTCCAAAATTCCAGGGTCAACTACAACCACAAGATCATCATCTCTAATTAAAGTAATAGTGGCACAGGTTCTTTCCGCCCCCGTTTCCGCAACGAAGTTAGAATTTGTGTACCCTTGAACTAAAATTTTTACTTCAGCTGGCATATAAGATTACGAGCACCAGCGCTTATTTTTTTTCCAAAAACAAAAAAGTACTGGGTAAGCTCATTTTATTTGTTTAATTTAACAACCAAATTGAAAGATTTAAGACTGCTGCAAAAGAAACCCATAAAATATACGGAACCATTAAAATGGCAGCATTTTTAGAGACTCTGTAAAAATTTACAATCGTGAATATTATTGCAAACCAAAGCATAATCAATTCAAAAAAAGCCACACCGGGATTATGCAATGCAAAAAACAAAAAAGACCACAAAACGTTTAAAAAAAGTTGCAAAATAAATATTGAAATAATATTTATTTTCTTCCACGAACCAGATAAAAGTCTCGCATGCCATCCCTTGCTATTAACAGCTTTTCCAAAAGAAAACTTATTTTTAATCTCAAATTTTTTATCCCAAACCAGATACAAAGAAACCCCCATTAATACAAAAATCGCAGTCCATACAGGACCAAAAACCCAACTTGGAGGATTAAACGCGGGTTTTTTAATGGTTCGGTACCAACCCTCGATTTGAGGAGACGAAAAAAGGGCGCCCACACTTCCCGCCACTTCACAAATTATTATAGAAGTTAAAAGTTTTACGGACTTATTAAATTCCATTTATTCTGCCTGCTCGCAGTCCTGAGGACACTCCTGCGGAGTTTCAGGACAAGCGCAATTTAAATTATTAGCATTATCGCACCCAGAGTCCTCTTTTTGGCAAATGCCATCTCCACACTTGTTTGCGCAAACACTAAATCCATTATCTCCATTTTTCCCGAGAGTTTCTCCGGTATCAGTTGGCGTTGGAATATGTTGGATATTAACCTTCGGCTGCGGTGAAGCACTCGGAGTAGCTAAAATAGTCTCAGGAGTTTGCTCGGTTTGAGCTCCCCCGGCTGTATTTTTGACATCCACGAACGGTTTTATTACGGCATATTTATACAAAACTAGCCCGCCAAGTAAAATAGCGACTACTATAACAATAACATAGATTAAGGTTTTTTTGCTTTTTTCAGAAAACATCTTGCTACAAAACTTACTTATACTATTCTCTAATTTTACTCTGAAGAGAGAAATTAAGCAACGGTTTTGTTTAGGTCAATAATTTCCTCCCAGGGCAGGTTTTTTTTACCAAAGTGTCCGTAAGCCGCAGTTTGTTGATAAATGGGCCTGCGTAAATCCAATCTTTCAATTATAGCTTTTGGCCTAAAATCAAATTTACATTTAACAAATTCTGCCAAACTCTCACCATTTTCATCTATAGCTTCTACCATCAAAGGTTCTGCTTTACCGATGGCATAAGCTACAGAGACCAAACATTGTTTCGCGCGTCCACTTGATACTAAATTTTTTGCCACAAACCTGGCCATATAAGCTGCTGACCTATCGACCTTGCTGGGATCTTTTCCGGAAAAACATCCACCGCCATGAGTAATCAACCCACAATATGTATCAACCATAATCTTTCTGCCCGTCAGCCCGGCATCTGCCTCAAACCCTCCTTGAACAAACCTACCCGTAGGATTAACCAAAATCTCAATACCTGCCACATCGCCAATAATTGGCTTTACCAGCTTTTCTGTGAGTGTTTGCCTTATTTCGCTTTGATCAACATTTTCGTCGTGCTGAGTGCTTATTAAGACTGTTCTGATTTTTCCGTTTTCTATCGTAATCTGAGTTTTCCCGTCGGGTTTCAGCCAGGAAATATTCCCCTCTTTTCTTAATTTTTCTAAACCTTCTGCCAAGGCGTGCACACTTACCACAACTGACGGCATAAATTCTGGGGTCTCATTTGTGGCAAATCCATACATAATTCCCTGGTCTCCTGCTCCACCAGTGTCTACCCCTTGGGCAATGTCTGGAGACTGCTTCACTATTCCCGTTATAACATTTAAATCACTTGTGTAACCGATATCGCTATAAACTTTCCTTGCAATTTTTTCTGCATCAAAATTCGCCTTTGTTGTAATTTCTCCTCCGATAACTAAAAGCCCGTGGTTTCCAAATGTTTCAATGCCGGCTCGCGTATTCGGATCCTGCGCGAGACAAGCATCTAAAATTGCGTCTGAAATTTGATCACAAACTTTATCGGGGTGCCCAGACGTTACGCTTTCCACAGTATACGTTTTTGGTGTAAATAACATAGTTAAATTTATAATTAGTTATATTTCCTAACAAAAAAATCTTTCCCTAAAAGAAAGAATTTATAAGGCCGGCCTCATCTTTCCCTTTCGGGCTGGATTTAGCACCTTTCCAAAATTAGGATGGTTGCTGGCGGGTCTTAAAGCCAGGGCTCTCGCCACTCTCTTGATAATTTAAATTGTTGATTTTTTATACCTTTTTCAGAAAAACATTTCAACTGTGAATAACTTTTTGTGTGGGCGATGAAGGAATCGGACCTTCGACCTCTGTCTTATCAGGACAGCGTTCTACCACTGAACTAATCGCCCAAGTCTAACGGGGCAAGCTGAACTAATTGTCCATTTAACATGGATTTTACCAAATATTAGTAAATAATGCAACCATTATTTTCGTAAAAAAAAGGGGCTGTCTTAGAGTAGACGGCCCCATGGATTCGACGGTCATCAATAGTGATGACAATCATTCCTGCCTCACTGGCAGAAAGAGAAAATTGACAAAGACCTAAAAGGGAAGCTGGCAGAGGAGGCGCTAAGCGGAGCTAATGCTCACCTTGGTCGAGCAAGGACTATCGCAGGGGGAGGGGGCCCTGCAACATCTGACCTGGCACGACAGGATTTACGCTAAAGATAAGCCTCGCAACGATCGCTCATATTGCACCGCACTTTGGACGCATCTCTCGCTTTTATCCAAATACAGAGAGACACCGACCACAAATTTTGGCTCTCTGAAAGCGGTACTCTGCCAACTGTCCGGGAAATTGTCCGTTTAGGAAATGGACAATTTTCTAGACAGTTGAAATGTTAAGGAACTATGCGTTAATTTTAATAAAAAGTTGCAACCGCGTCAACTATTATTATCCACAGTTTTTTCCAGCTCCGTAGCGATACTTAGAATTTTATTTTCCTGAAAATGGTTTCCTATAATTTGTAAACCAACAGGCAAATCTCCTGTTTTTCCTACTGGCAAAGAAAGCCCGGGCAACCCGGCCAACTTGGATGGGATAGTATAAATATCAGCTAAATACATTGAAAGCGGATCGTCTGCTTTTTCTCCTAATTTGAACGCAGGAAATGGTGAAACGGGGCAAAACAGCAAATCAACTGTTCCAAACACACTGGCAAAATCCCGCCTAACCAGCTGCCTAACTTCCTGGGCTTTTTTATAATAAGCATCGTAATATCCTGACGACAAACAATATGTCCCAATCATAATTCTCCTTTTTACTTCGGCGCCGAATCCGTGTCCTCGAGATTTTAAATAAACATCTAATAAATCCTTTTTCCCTTCCGACAAACCATATCTTATTCCATCAAGCCTTGCCAGGTTAGCTGATATCTCGGACGGGCCGATAATATAATAACAAGCTAAAGCATATTCTGTGCTAGGAAGGCTTACTTCTTGAATTTTTGCTCCAGCATCTTCGGCTTTTTTAATCACGTTTCTGATTATTTTTTCAACCTCCGGGTCTAAACCTTTTGCAAAATATTCCTTCGGAACACCAATTTTTAGGTCTTTCATTCCAACATCTAATTTCTCATAAGCGTAATCTGTTGACGTGGCATCCATTTTATCTTTTCCTGAAATCGCTCTAAAAACTATCTCCGCGTCTTCAACGGTTTTGGTTATTGGACCGATCTGGTCAAGCGATGAAGCGTGAGCAATCAAACCATATCGCGAAACGGCTCCATACGTCGGACACAACCCGACAACTCCGCAGAAGGAAGAAGGCTGTCTTATAGAGCCTCCCGTGTCAGACCCCAATGTATAAATTGATTCATCAGCGGCAACAGCGGCGGCCGAACCAGAAGAGCTCCCACCGACGACCCGTGTTTTATCGTAAGGATTTTTTGTGGCGCCAAATGCTGAATTTTCTCCTGACGCGCCCATAGTAAATTCGTCCAGGTTTGTTTTCCCTAAAATAACAACCCCTTTCTCTTTTAGTTTTTTTATAACAGTAGCATCGTACGGAGCAATATAATTTTCTAGAATTTTTGACGCTGCGGTGCACCTTTGGCCCTCAACCAAAATTGCGTCTTTTATCGCACACGGTATACCGGTTAGTTCGTCGGAATCTCCTGAAGAGATTTTCTTATCCGCCACCACAGCCTGCTTTAATGCGAGATCCTCGGTTACAGAAATAAAAGCGTTAAGATCGCTTTTTTTTATTTTTTCTAAATAAGATTTTGTCAACTCAACAGAAGTAAATTTTTTACTCTTTAATCCTTCGTGAGTCTGCTTGATTGTAAGTTCAATTAAATCCATTAGAAAATCGCTTTAACCTTGATATAATCGTCTTTTTTGTCTGGGAATGCGGCAATTAATTCATCTGCAATATCATGGCTTGAAACCACATCGTCTCTTCTAGGCGCTCCTAGGTCGCCTTTGGCGACCGGGATGGCGGGCAAAGGCCTAGCCACCTTTTTGAGCAAATTAAAATAATCTAAAATTGCTGTCAGGTCTTTCTGCATTTTTTCGATTTCTTTTTCGGTTAATTCCAATCTTGCTAATTTTGCTATATGCTCAACTTCTTCTTTTGAAATCATATTTAGTTTTAAAAAGAGACGTCTCCTTCGTCATCCTTCGACATAATTTCGGTTAGCATTTCAACGTTCTCTAAAGCCATGCCGGCTCCACGCACAACCGTAGTTAAAGGATCATCAATTATTTTACAAGGCATTTTTGTTTCTCTGGAAATCAGAACATCAAGCCCTCTCAACAAAGAACCTCCTCCTGATAAATATATACCGTTAGACATTACGTCAGCCAATAATTCAGGTGGAGTTTCTTCTATTGTCGTTTTTATCGCGACAACAATTTGCTTTACCGACCTATCCAGAGCCCTTTGCACATCGTCATTGAAAATAACAACTTCTTCCGGCAGGCCGGTGACCAGGTTTCTACCCCTCATAGATATTTCTTTCTTCTCTTTCATCGGAATAGCCGAGCCAACATTTATTTTAATCATTTCCGCCGTCCTTTCTCCTATCAAAAGCTTATATTCTTTTTGCGCAAACTGAACGATGTCATCGTTTAATTTATCCCCAGCAATTCTCAGACTTCGAGATACCACAATCCCACCCAATGATATTACGGCAACTTCGGCCGTTCCCCCGCCGATGTCAACAATAAAATTTCCTCCCGCCTCTTGTATGGGTAATTTTGCGCCGATTGCAGAAGCCAACGGTTCTTCTATCAAAAAAACTGTTCTGGCTCCGGCATTTTTTGCAGCATCTCTTACCGCCTTTCTTTCAACTTCTGTTACTCCGCAAGGGATTCCGATAATAACCCTCGGCATATGTCCCAAGCTAAACATTTTCTTGTTTGAAGAAGCTGCTTTCTCGATAAAATATTTCAGCATTTGCTCGGTCACCTCAAAATCAGATATAACACCGTTAACCAACGGTCTTGTAGCAGAAATATAAGCCGGCGTCCTGCCGACCATTTTTTTTGCTTCCTCGCCAATCGCCAGAATTTGACCTGTTTTATTATTCACGGCGACCACCGAAGGCTCGTTGATTATTATTCCCCTATCCTTAACATAAACCAAGGAATTCGCGGTTCCAAGGTCAATTGCCATATCAATAGATAAAAGTGAACGAAGTTTTTTGAACATAAAGATATAAACTCTAATTTCTAATTTCTAAATCCTAAATAAATTCAAACTTATAATTTTACCAATTCCAAGCTCGCTGGTTTTTAATTTTCAATTTTGGGCTTTGGGATTTGTTTAGGGTTTAAGATTTTTTGCTTAGGATCTTCAATAATTGTTTTATTTTAACCAATTTTACTGTACTTTTGCTTCTTTCTTTTATTTCAACTGAATTGCCTTTGCCCCGAGGGGTATTAGCCAATGTTTTTTCTGAAACAACAATCCTTAGGGGTATCCCTAAAAGATCCGCTTCCGCAAATTTTTCACCAGCCGTCTTACCTTCTCTATCATCATATAATACATTAATTTTTTCTTTCTGTCCCGACAGCAAAACCGTCGAGGATACTCGATTGCCCGAAGGCAATCGGGACAAATCTTTGTAAATCTTTTCTGCTTCGCGCTTAACCTTATCAGATTCTCCTATGCAAATCAAATGAACAGAAAACGGACTTACTGCCCCCGGCCAAACAATTCCATTTTCGTCATGATTTGCTTCCACAATAGCTCCCATGGCTCTGGATATTCCCAATCCATAACATCCCATCAAGACCGGTTTTTCGGTTCCATCTTTGTCGCGAAATTTTAGATCGAAAGGAGTTGAAAATTTTGTACCAAGTTTAAAAATATTCCCCACTTCCACGGCCTTTTTTTCCTGAAAGCTTTCTGCTCCACATTTCGGGCATTTTGGCATGTCGTTTTTAATCTCTTTATTAATGGCCGTTTTACATTTGTCACAGATAAAAATTATATCTTCACCCGCCTCCGTCAACATTTGAAATTCGTGCGAATACTTTGAAAATGTTCCTCCGGACGCGAAAGTCAAATATGTTTGTTTTCCTATCCCAAACTCCTTAAAAATATTAAAATAAACCTTAATCATTTTATCGTAATATTTATCCTGTTCTTCCTGCGTAGCGTGAAAGGAATATAAGTCTTTCATTAAAAACTCTCTTGTACGCAAAATTCCGGATTTTGCCCTTAGTTCATCTCTAAATTTTGTTTGTATTTGAAAAAGAGACAACGGTAAACTCCTGTACGAAAGAATATTTTTCTTAACTAAAGGAGATACAACCTCTTCATGCGTTGGTCCCATTGCATATTCCTTATCACCGGAACCCTTTACTTTAAAGAGAACATCCATGCCGTCCCACCTTCCAGTTTTTAACCAATTCTCTTTTGGCTGCAACACTGGCATCAGAACTTCTTGTCCGCCGACATCCTCCATGTTTTTTCGAACTATACCCTCAATGTTTCTTAAAACCCTTTGCCCAAGCGGCATAAAAGTGTAGACTCCGGCCATTAATTGGTCAATAAAGCCGGCACGCACAAGCAAATCATGCGAAACCGATACCGCTTCCGCAGGTTTATTTCTATCCGTTTTATAGAATAATTTAGACTGCAACATGATTATTAATTTTTAAAATTTATTTACCTTTGGAGAGACATCTTAACAAAATCTATGAGACGCGGTATATCAAATCTAATCGTAATAAAAAGTGACAAACAAATTAAAATCACAAAAAAAGAAACTGTTATTATTTGCTCAACTTTCACTGAAACCGGTTTGCCTCTTACTTTCTCAATCAGTAAAAATACCAGCTTTCCGCCATCTAATGCCGGTATGGGAAATAAATTAAAAATAGCTATAAAAACAGCGATCGCTCCTATGAAGTATAAAAAGAATCCGACGCCATAACTGGCCGCGTTAGCTAAAAATACAGTTATACCCAGAGGTCCCGCGAACTCGGCTCCCTGAGGAAGACCATTGCCTCTGCCCAGACTGGCAAAAATACTATATAGACCCACAAAGGAATTTACCGTAATCTGCCACGTAAAAGCAGCTCCTTTAAGGGGTGCTATGTACCAAGGATATTTTTGAATAAGTGACGCTACTCTTTCTAATCCAATTCCCACCGCGCCCTGTCCGTCGGGGGGGGAAATTCTGGGTGAAAATTGTAAATTCAAGGTTTGCCCGTTTCTTTGTATTGTTGTTATAACCTGTTGCCCTTCATATTTTTTCGTAAAATCTTGAAAATCCTTAATCTTCTTAACTACCACTATGTCTGCCTTCTCTTCGTTATTATTGGCGCCAAGCAGAACAACAACATCTCCAGACTCCAGCCCCGCAATTTGCGCAGGAGAACCTGAGGATACCTGAGATATCACGACTCGCGCATTAGTCATTTCGGGAACGTCTTGGTCTCCTATCGGTAAATCGGCTCCCGTCGCAAAAACCACAGAAAAAATAATTATTGCAGCCAGCCAAAAAGCGGCGACTCCTCCGATAATTATCAAAGCTCTTTTCCAAATCTTTAAGTTTGTAAAACTTCTAGCGTCTTCTACCCCACCTTCTTCTCCATAGATTCTGACAAAAGCTCCTAGGGGTATAAGATTTACAGAATAAATTGTTTCTCCTATTTTCTTACCAAATAGCCGAGGAGGATATCCTATCCCAAATTCATCGACCCTAATCCCGAATTTTTTGGCAATTATAAAATGTCCAAACTCATGTATTATCATTAATACTATCAAGCTTAGAAAGGCTGCTATTAGAATTAGAATTGAAGAAAACATTATTTTTTTAATTACGATTATTTATGACAGCTCGTTTTTTTTCTTTTCCACCAAGTTCTTTATTTTTTCGTTATACTCGTCCACAATTTTTTGTAATTCGTCTTTGCCTCGAAATTTGTCGTCTTCCGACATCTCTTTTGCTTTTTGAGCGACTTGTATTTTATTCCACACATCCTCTCTTTGGCGTCTTATAACCTGACGGGCTTGTTCCGCTTTTTCGTTCAAATTTTTTATTAAAATCTGCCTGTATTCTTCCGTGAGGGAAGGAAGGTTTAACCTTATAACATTTTTATCAAGAACAGCTGACATTCCTAATCCCGACTGCGCTATGGCCTTTTCAATCGGCTCAATATAAGAGGTATCCCACGGCTGGATTGCTATTTGATTGATTTGTGGTGTAGAAATCGCGCCAAGCTGTTTCAATGGGAATTTTGAGCCAAATGCGCTGACTTCTATGTCTTCGACAAGGGTTGGGCTTGCCCTGGATGTTCTTATTTTAGCCACCTCGCCTTCCAAAAATTTAAATGATTTTTCAAGTTCCGGTTTAGCGCTATTAATAAATTCCTTATACGACATGAATTTTATAATTTTTAATTTTGTAAATTTTAAATAATTTTTAAATGTCCAAATGTTTAAAACATTAAGAAATTAGAATATTATTTATAAAATTAAAAATTCGTTTTATAATTCCATTAATAATATTTCTAATGCTAACTTGGGATTAATGTTTGAAAAAAGAAGCTTCCTGTTAATTTCACCCGCTAAATCTATTATATCTACAATCCTTCTTACAGAATATTTCTCAGATATCGGCGTGTTTTTTTGAGGGTTAATTCCGGACCTTACAAGTAATGCGTTCCTAAAGTAATCTTGTATAACCTCTAAAATATCTTCCAGTTTCTGCTTTTGAAAATCGATGGATTTTGCGTATTTAAATTTATCAGCAAGACTGGAATTTATGACGGGCATTAGTCTATCCATAATTTCGCTATCTGCTTTGATTCTCTCCGGAGTTCCAAAAAAGCCTTTGGGCTTAAAAAATTTTACCGTTTGGCATCTGGAGAAAATAGTAGGCAGAAGCATGTCTGGCCTGGAAGAGACCAAAATAATCAGTGTTTTCCCTTTTGGTTCCTCTAAGGTTTTTAAAAAACAATTCTGAGCCTCTTGATTCATATTTTCTGCGCCATTAATCACAACAATTTTGTAGGACCCGTAATATGACTTATAGCTCAGAAAGTTGTTAATCTGCCTTATCTGTGCAATTTTTATCTCCCCGCTGTCGCCACGATCCTCATCCTTCGCCAATGCCGAAATAATTATAAAATCAGGAAAGTTGTTTTTTTCTATTGCTAGACAATTGGCACATTTTTGGCAGGGCTTATTTTTCTCCTCCGAGCAATTCAGCAGTTTTGCAAATTCTACAGCAAAGAATTTTTTACCAATTTCCTTAGGTCCGGAAAATAAATATGCATGGGATAATTGCCCCAGTTCTGATTTACGTCTAAGAAATTCCCATTGTTTTTTATGACCAATCAGCATTTTAGGGTTTAGGGTTTAGGGTTTAGGATTTAGGGTTTATTTACTAACCCCTACACGCTAAACGCTATACGCTACTTCTTCGACATTACAACCTTCTTGTATTCTTCCAGATTCTCAAGAACTGTTCCTGTTCCTTTTACAACACAGAAAAGCGGCTCTTCCGCTACAAAACACGGCACTCCTGTGCTCTGGGCAACCAATTCGTTTATTTTTGGCAACAAGGAACCTCCCCCGGCCATAATAATCCCTTTATTCATTATATCAGCTGAAAGTTCCGGCGGGGTTTCAGCTAAAACGTGTTTAACGGCCTGTATTATCTCGGCTAATACATCCGACATTGCCTCGCATATCTCGTTGTTTGATATTTTTATGTTTCTCGGTAATCCCAAAATTAAATCTCTTCCCTGTATTTCCAAAAACTTTAGTTCTTTCTGAGGAAGAGCTGTACCAATTTTTATTTTTATCTCTTCAGCCGATTGAGTTCCTATAGCAAGATTATACTTCCTTTTTATATACTCTGTTATGGCCGCATCTATTTTATCTCCTGCTACCCTTACAGAATGCCATGTGACTATCCCGCCAAGAGAAATAACGGCAACCTCAGACGTTCCGCCTCCAATATTTATTATCATATGCCCCGAACAGGAATTAATGGGTATGCCTGCTCCGATAGCGGCCAAAATCGGCTCTCTTGCCACATAAGCTGATTTGGCTCCAGCCGAAAGCGCCGCCTCAATAACAGCTCTCCTCTCGGTGCTTGTAATCCCCGCCGGAACCGAAATTACCAGTTCGGGTTTGAAAAATTTTAAGCCACTGCTTGTTTTGTTTATAAAATAACGCATCATTGCTTGCGTAACTTTATAGTCTGCAATCACACCATCCTTTAACGGCCTGTAAACTCTTATGTCAGCAGGAGTTCTGCCAATCATTTCCTTTGCGTTTTCGCCGATAGCTAAAATTTTGTTATCGCCCAAAGAAACAGCAACAACAGAGGGCTCATATAAAACAACTCCCTTGCCCTGAACATAAACAAGAGAATTGCATGTACCAAGATCAATTGCGATTTTATTATTAAACATGATAATTTTTACAAATAAAACTTACGATAAAGAAAATCATCACCCAGCACTTATTTGTTTTTAAAATCTTGAAAATAAATAAGTGCTGGGTTAATCTCACTGCGTTCGTTTAATGTCTGCTCCAAGTTTCTGTAATTTTTCTTCAATCTTTTCATATCCCCTGTCAATTTGAAAGGCATTTTTAATAGTTGTTTTTCCCTCAGCTCCAAGAGCGGCAATAAGCAAACACGCTCCGGCTCTTATATCCCAGGAATCAATGGTTGTACCGGAAAGTTTGGTTGGCCCGAACACAAAAGTTCTGTGAGGGTCTACCATTTCAATATCTGCTCCCATTTTTCTTAACTCTTGCACATAGTTAAATCTGTTTTCGTACAATGGGTCATGCACCAAGCTCTTTCCGTTAGCCGCAACAAGAAGAGGGATTATAATAGGTAAAAGATCTGTAGGAAATCCCGGATATGGAAGCGCCTGTACTTTTATAGCCTTAAGTTCGGGACAATGCGAAACAATAACATAGTCCTCACCCCTTTCCATGCAAACACCCATTTCTTCAAGTTTAGCTAAAAATAAGTCCAGATGCGATAAATTAATTCCGGCCACCTTAATTTTTCCCGGCACAAGAGCTCCAATTACAATAAACGTCCCTGCTTCTATCGGATCAGGGATTACACTATGTTCACATCCATTTAGTTTTTTTACTCCTTCAATTGTGATGGTATGAGTTCCCGCTCCTTCTATTTTAGCCCCCATTTTTAAAATCATTTCGGCTAAGTCCTGAATCTGGGGTTCAGCGGCAGCCCCCTTTATGATAGTTTTTCCATTAGCCAAAACAGCCGCCATAATCACAGCCTCCGTAGCAGTTACAGAAAACTCTTCAAGAACTATTTCTCTGCCCTTTAAACTATCACAGCTAACTTTATAAATATCGTCTTCCCGTTCAATTTTCGCTCCCAGTTTTTCTAAAGCGTTCAGTTGAACCGAAATCGGTCTTAACCCTATCCTGTCTCCCCCGGGAGGAACCATTTTAAAATTTTTGACTCGCGCCAGAAGAACACCAAAAAACAATACAGAGATTCTGGTTTTAGAAATTTTTTCGAAATCCATTTTATCCGGCTCAATTTTTTCCGCTTTTATCCTAACCGATCCCTCGGGGCACCCTTCGGGTCTTCTCTCGACCCGCACTCCCAAGCTTTTCATTATGTCGAGTATATTTGAAATATCTTCGATAAATGGCACGTTGTTAATCGTGCATTCTTCCTGTGTCAACATGGCAGCTATTAGGGCGGGACCGGCTGCATTTTTCGAGCCACCCACTTCGATTTCGCCTTTAAGCGACCTTCCTCCATTAACAATAAATTTGTCTATCATATTTCTTATACTAATCTAAAAAATTATTATTGGCAAGTCCTATTAGAAGGCGTTTTCACCCGAGAGATGCATCACATAATAGGTTTTTTTCTAATGGGGCTTGCCCCGTTAGAAATCCGCTCATGAGATAACATTTTGAAATTTTGGGAAAGAATAAAAAAATAGTGAAGCTCTCTTCTTGCTAATTTCTAACGGGGCAGGTGCTGGAAAAATAAAAAATTTTGTGTTAATGTGGCTTAATATGCAAAAGAAAACTCGACTGATAATACTTTTTATTTGCGTTGTAAGTTTTATAGTGATAACACCAAATCTGGTTCTTTATTCAATGGGATACAGAATAGATTTGTCGACCATGAAGATTACGGCCACAGGAGGTATATATGTACGGACATTCCCTACGGCTGAACGAATTTTTATAGATTCGGGATCGTCTCTAAAACCCGGCTTATTCTCAAATTCAATTTTCGTACAGAACCTAATACCGTCAGAGCACTCCGTCTTGGTACAGAAAGACGGTTATTTTGATTATGAAAAAACTATACCTGTTCAAAAAAATCAAGTTACAAAATTAGAAAATATTCTATTAATAAAGCAAAATATTGCGTTTCAAAAAATAACCGAAAATGTTGATTCTTTTTCAGTGGCACCGAATAAACAAACCGTGCTTACAACAACAGAAGAATCGAAAAGCATTTCCTTTAATTATTTCCCGCTATCTTCTATTAACCAGCTACAAACATTTTCTATCGCGCACACGGGATCATTATCTGACATAAAATGGTCAGATGATTCGCTCTTTGCCCTGCTTAAAATTATAAGCACGGGTAATATTTATTATTATTTGTTTGACAGCTCCGCTCCGCCCCAGCCAAGCCCTACACAAACACAACCACAAGGACAGACGGTTCTCCAGTTATCTCTTCTCGACAAAACTACACAAAAAGTTTATTTTAACCCACGTAACTCGAAAGAAATATTTTATATAAAAAATAATATTCTTTATTCCAAAATCAGCGAAAAAATAGTACCCATCATAACCGATGTGGTCGACTATAGTTTTTCTAGCGGAGATATTATTTGGCTTTCAACAGATGGTTTACTTTATAAATCAGACTCGTCCGGAAAATTGATGACGCAACTCACCGCTAAGGCCGTTTCTGTTAAATCGAGCCAACCTTTTGAGACATCTGTAATTGGTGATAAAATTTTCATGCACACTGATAATTCTATACTTCTTCTTAATCCCGATACAAGGATGTTTGAAAATCTCCCTCTACCAGCTGGTTCATACGAAATTATACAATCTCCGGATTATAAAAATCTGGCTTTTAAAAATGGAAGAGATATATATTTGTATTCTTTTGCTGACGATGTTTACGAAAAGATTTTTTCCGGAGATCCGCTGACTAGTTGCCAATGGCTTAACAATGATTATTTAATTTTCACTTCGGGTGATAAAATAATAATTTCGGAAATTGATTATCGTGGCAACATAAATACGGTTACTTTACCGCAAACAATAACTCTTCGGGCAGATACGAAAATTGAAGTAACGAAACCAAAAACATTTTTTAGTTCTCAAGATGGCAAGGTTTATTTTCTGACAAACAAAACGTTAATTTCTTCTGAAAAAATCCTCCCGTAATATTTAAAAAGCACCCGCCACAACGGGTGCTTTTTTTATGAAGTTTGAGGTTGAGACTCAACCTTTTTCTTAAAATCTTCCCAATTTACCGTATCACCATTCGCCAACTTACAAACATCTTTAAACGCACAATAAGAACACTGCCAATTACGGGGAAAGTCCTCTAACCGCGCGGGTAGTACGTTTTTCTCCAACTGGTCTTTCAAAGCATAAAATTTATCCAAAAGAGATTTGCAAAGTGCCTCGTCGTAATCAAATATAAACTCCTTTAACTCTTGCTGGTCTTTATCCACATACAGCAACATGCCCTTCTTAATATTAAAGTAATGCATATAAAGCTGAACCTGATAAATATTTTCCTCTTTGGGAGCGGTCATTTTTCTGAAAATCATGCTATTTATGCTTTTAATGTCTAGCACATAATTCTCATTTTCCATACATAAAATAGCGTCAGCCCGCCCAGATATTATTTCCTGTGAGGGAATCTTCACCTCTGTAACAACTCCTATGCGCAACCTATATAAAATATTAAAAATAGACCTGTGAATGTTTTCTCCGTGCTCAAATATGCGCATAATTCTCGGCTCTAACGGCTCGCGAGGCGCATTTTTAAACTTAAAAAAAACAGCGCGAGGACATTTCCCTGCATCTGTAATATAAAACCTTGTCTGCTCTTTGTTCTTTTGATTTTCCAGATAGAACTGGTCAATTAACTCCTTTAACATAAATTTTGAAATCTGAAACTATTTTACATATTATCATAATTAATATAATACGCACAATTGCCAAAATAATAGTGGTAGGAAATTTGTCTCCAGACAAATTTCCTACCACTATCTAAATTAATCCAAACCCATTTTAAGCTTGATATCCTTTTCATTATCAATAAAATCGAGTAAACCGAAACGTACATATTTTTTAAGTTTAAACAGATCAACGAAATCTTTTATCTCTTTTTCGCAGTCGTAGGGATACAAAAATAAACTTTCCTGAAACTCGTAAAATCCGCCTAATCGTAATCTGTATCTCAACGCACTTCTCCCCTTTCTGCATTTATCCGGAATATCGAAAGCCACCATCCGCCACTTTCCGTCCCATTTTTCTTTCCTGTTATAAAAACTTCGGAAGCTAATATTGAGCGCTCTTAATCTTCCTTTTTCGGTCAACGACACAAGAACCGAACCGTCATAATTTTCTTTTTTCTTTATTAATTTTTGTTTATTTAAATCTCTTATTCCTTCTCTAATTTCCTTTGGGCTGACTTCCCTTTTCCAGTGGTCAAAATCATCTAAAATCCAAAGTCCTTTTTTAGCTCGATAACTAAAACCATAATCCACACAATCATATAAATGAAGCAGTGTCTGCTCTATCGCCGAATTAATACTGTTTTTATCCTGCTTTTTTATTATATTTTTTCGCATCTTTACATTATAATTCTACTCGTATTATAATCCTACAATTAATTGTAGCATAAATCATTTATGTGCGGTAGGAAATTTGCCTGGAGACAAATTTCCTACCAGCACCGCTTCTGTTATTTCAAAAAACATATGCAAGCAAAAAAAATCCCCGCACACGAACGCACGGGGTTATATGTCGTTAATCGTATTACTCGCCAGGAGGCGGAAGCGTAATCCCTTCGGGGTCAAACCATACCTCCCTTCTGCCCTCTTCGACATGACCAACTTGCAACAGGTCGTAACCGGCCCCCCTTCCAATATCGATTACCCTATCTGCTTCGTCTTTTGCCACAAAGATGTAGTAGCCAATACCCCAGTTGAAGGTGGTAAGACAGTCGTGCAAGGAAACACCAAGCTCCTGCATAAACCGAAACAACGGAGGAATTTCGGGAATCCAATCCGTAATCACGTACCGGTAGGGCCTATGGTCAAAAGCAACCTTAGCTACTCCACTCCCTGTTCCGGGAGCTATCGCGTGGATGTTCACCTCCGCTTCCAGTAGAGCCTCTACGAGGTTAACGTATGACGTTGTAGGAATGAGCGCCTCGTCGCCAAGTGTATTCCCATTGGGAAGCCTGGTGAGAAACGCATCCGGCAGGCTCATCGCGCGCTTTATCACCAACGAAATCCCGTTGGCGTGTATGCCAGAGGAAGCAGCTCCGATAATGGCGTCTCCGGACCGAAGGTTTTCGCCCGTAATCAGCCGACTAGCCGGAAAGATAATGCCCGTAACGCATCCGCTCAAAACGGGCGCGCTTTTTACCGGTAATTCAGCCCTTACCAAAAACTTCAGCGAGGGGGATTCTCCTGCAGGAAGTGCCATCCCCACCATTTCGCAAACCCGATAAAAACTCTCTGCCAATACCCCAGCTCTTTTTTTGTCCGCAAACCACTCGCTTTCCCCAGCCGCCACCTCATCTGTGTAGATAGCGGGCATGGCTCCTTGGGCGATCAGGTCATTAACTGCCATTAGGGCCGTATCAATGCCGATACTCTCGTAGTAGGTACGACCGGTACCCGCATTTTGGTACATCCATTCGGCAATCCAGTTCTTATTTCCGAGTCCCTCTGTAGTCTGGCAAAGCATCAGCCCACGGTACATGAAGACGGTCCCATGTGCGTGCAGAATATCACTCCTAACCGTGACTCCACGCGCGTTGGGAAAGGTTAGTGTTCTTTGCCCAACCCCAATCATTGTTTGCTTGAACGGATCAATCTGAGTGTAATCAACGCCAGCACCAGCATACTCTCCTTTTTCATTTTTTCCGCTCATCGGCTTTCTCCTTTGTTTACATTTAATTTTCGAGGTGCAAACCGGGTCAGAGAACATCTCTATCCCTATATAAAACAGCCTACACTAAATTTATTAAGAAAACAAACAAAAAGCCCCGCTTAACGGGGCTTTTGAAATAATTAACGTTTTGCCCACTGAGGTGCTCTACTTTCGCACCACCACTGAGGCAGGAAACTTTCCCATTAGGTCGAAATAGTTTACATCCGTAAACTTTCAATCGTGAATTTACTTAATTATAGGGCATTAACCGCCCGTGTCAAGGGCTTTACGTATCGCCTAAAATTTTGCAAACAAAAAAAGGTCTTTTAAACCTCCTAACCAAACTATCGTCGCCAAATTTGAATGGTAATTTTAGCTTTTAGCTATTTACCGAAATTCTTTTGCTAGGCCCTATGTTTTATTACATTGTCGATCCTAGTTTCAACGCTATCCCCGATACTTTTTCCCATCGGAATTAGATTTTTAAATAAGGTGTTGAAAATATTCTGATGCACTTCCTTCACTCGTCCCCTCGCAACCTTTGTATAAAATTTCAATGTGGTTCTTTCACTGCTGTGTCTGGCCAGATATTGTACTTCTTTGATGTTGGCCCCACTGTTTAATAAATGTGTGCAGAATCCGCGTCTAAATGCGTGATGCGATAACTTTATATTCGTTCCGAACTCTTTTCTGTACACTATCAGCCTCTTGTTCGACATGCTTCTTTTTAGTCGCACAATATCCCCGAAGTAAATAATGAATAATGCCGGGTGGTGATCTTGTCTGCTCTCGATCCACCTTTTCATCCAGTACTCCAGCCTGTCAGAAATATACACCTTATTGCCTTCCCCGTCTTTAAATGTGTGAACTTTGATTTCCCGATCCTTAAAGTTTATATCCGCTAAATCAATCGCTAACGCCTCACCCACTCTCAATCCCGTTGACCACAGTAATTCATATAGTACTCTGTCGCGCAATCCGTAGAAATCCAATTTAATTTTTGAAACGAACTCCTCAAATCCTTCCGGCGTCAGATAATCTTGATCGTGATCTTTTACTTTCGGCAACATCATGTCCTGCCATCTGAACGGTATCTTTTCGCCGCGGTATTCCAAATATCTCAGGAAATTAAGGAAAGTGCTTACTGCCCGCTGTTCTCCCCAATATCCGTGCTTCCTTCCCAACTGCATTACTTCCGCCCGGTCCGTCATTCGCAGGTCGCTTATTCTTTTTTCCTCAATGCAGAATAAGGTTTCCTTTATGAATCGACGATACTCCTTGATTGTATGCTGAGCACAGCCTTCTTTTATTTTGTGCTCTATGAACGGCTCGAAGAAATCTTTGAGTTTCATAAACCATAAACGCCACCGGTTGCATCCAAGTGGCGTAATGGCGTTCCAGCCGATTGCTCGGCCGGGCGTATGCCGTTATCTAACAGCAGAGGAATTTACTCCTCTTGCCATTTATTATACCACTGATGCAATCATGTCAACAAGTTTGCTTGCCGGCAAGCCCCTTTCGGGGAATGGTTAATTAATTATTAATTTTTCTCTTATTTTTGACGCTACCAGACCTTCTCTAAAAAGTCAAGCTAACTAGCCCGGCCCACCACCATGCCCACATTTCTTCTTATAGGTTTGTTTTAGGTAAATTATTTAAATATCCTTTTCTAAAAATTATTACAGGCCTGCTTTAATTGTGCATTGAGAATTAATATAAATTTTAGTATCAATATTATTATAAAAATATCCTGGGTGATAAATGGATTTAGGACACCACGAGACCACTCTTTGGCTACAACTGCTGTCCCAAAATAAATCCGAGGTTTTGCCATCGACATAGTATCCCTTGTAATACATACAATAAACTAAATTATAACATCGGCTATCCGAATAAAAATTAACTCCGTCATAATAATATCCGGCGACGACTGACGATGGATCGCATGGTTTTATATAAGATGGTAATGCACTATAGGTCTGCCCAGAATAAACATCTACTAACGTTGCCGTAAAATAATGATACTCATCTGGCATTTGCCCAATTTCCCAATTATTCCCAGTTGTTTCAATATAATAATAATCACGACCGTTGTTAAGTCGGTAAAAATAACCAGCCGGAGAATCGCTAAATGCTACAGCTATAGCCATGTGCCCAGGACTCCCGACCAATAATACTAACTTAGAATCCAATCCCATAGCACTTATTATTGCTGCTGATAGATAACTGGTGTCTTCGCAATCACCATTTTGTTCTGCTAATGTCTCTAAAGGATATTTAGGATAATCGTCGTATCCTATTACAGAATCAGACACATAGCCCAAAGATTGGATAAAAGATGCAGCAAATTCAGATTTAGTGTAACCATTTTCGTCAGCTTTTGTCTTAAGCATGTCTGCTATCTGTTTTATGTATTTGTCGTCACTTGTCACATAGCCAGCACCCTGTGGAATACGTTTTTTATTTTTATAATAATCATACCAATCTGAGGGGAAAGAATAATCCCACGTCCAAAGCTTCCCGCCATAATTCCACTCAAAATGTTGAGCTATTAATCTATCGCCACCTGCTGGATGCATGTCTTGACCGTCTGGGATACCATCATTGTCAGAGTCAGTATTTGAATCCGAAGTACCATAACTCAACTCTTGCCGATAAGTTAAACCGTCTCCGTCTTTATCAGCATTCAATTCTGCTTGCGTTTTTTCTTCTTGGGCTAATTCTAGTGCCTTTTGATTTTTTGCTATTTTTTCTTGATTGGCTTCTTGTTGGGCTTCCGTCATTTTTGTTGCATTTTCAGTTGCAATTTTTTGTGCATTTTCTTTCTCCGATGTCTCTGATGAAAGTTGTTGATTAAGTTTATCAAATTTATTTTTTATGAAAAACCCAAGTCCAGTGCCGGCTCCGATAAATATAACTACAATAATAATAGCTATTATGTAAACCCGCTTTTTACGAGGCGTGCCAAGATTGTATTTTGTTTCACTAGGTTTTAACTTCGCCAAAAAAGTTTTATTATTTATTTTTACTTTTCTAAAAAACACTTTCAATTTTTTCCTAAATAAAAAGACGCATATTATAAGAAATAAGATGATTAATATGGTCACCGAGATAATTTGAAATTGTTTCTTACTAAAAAAAGAAAAGACAGATCCTAATTTGTTAATAAAATTTTCACTTCCAGAAATTTTATCATTAGGAACAGTAGCTATCGTACCAATAATTTTTTTAGACCCATCGCTGATAACAGTTTCTTTCGCAACAACCTTGATTGTGGCTGAACAACTGCTAGTTCCACCAGGACCATAAACCTCTATTTTATTAGAACCAGTCCCAATCTTTCCTGGTTGAATTTTATAACCGCCCTCTCGTCCTGGACTAATTTCTGGGTAGTCTTCAACAAGTCCGCTCCCAATATAGCTCAATATTCCATCTGCTCTCCAAATAACTTTACTAACTGGTCCTATTATTTTAAAATATTCATCCGCAGATTCACCTTGTTTTATAACTGACGGGGAGATAGAAATTGTGCAGGTTGGAGCTGACGCTGCACTAATAAGAGATGGCAAAAATAAACAAAACAACAAAGCCACCTTAAACCAGTTGTCTTTTACAAATGTATCCATGAACTTATTCAATTAATTTCCGTACTTAATCTGCTGAAATTTAGCTGCAAGAGTATTATAATCACTGTTATATGTCCTCGTGACTTGATTTTCACAAGCATATATAAAACTCATAGACGCTTGGCGACTATCGCAATCTTTAATGTCTTGAGCATATTTAGCATTAAGATTAGCTATTTCTAAATTAACTGCATCTAATTTTGCTTGTTTATCTGCCGCTGCCTGTTGGGCTGCTTGTGCTGCAGCTTGTTGCGCGGCTTGTGCTTGTGCCGCTGCTTGTGCCGCGGCTTGTTGAGCTGCTTGTTGGGCGGCGGCTTGTTGTGCGGCTTGTGCTGCAGCTTGTTGAGCTGCCTGTGCTGCCGCAGCTTGAGTGTCGGCTTGGGCTTTAGCTTGAGCTGATGCTGCCGCCTGCGCCGCTGCTTGTGCCGCGGCTTGTTGAGCTGCTTGTTGGGCGGCGGCTTGTTGTGCGGCTTGTGCTGCTGCTTGTGCCGTGGCTTGTTGCGCGGCTTTTGCCGTCGCAGCTTGGGCAGCTGCTTGTTGAGTCGCCTTTTGGGCTGATTGCTGTGTAGCCTGTTGATTCGCTTCGGTGTTAGTTGCCTTATTTGTTTCTGTTACAGCGGGAGTCGAAGTAGGTTGCTCGTTTAGTTTACTTTCAAGTTCTTTTACCTTATTCTCTAAAATTTGTGTTTTGGTATCTGCCTTATGAAAAATATTATTCCAGATTCCCCAGCTAAAAGGATTCCACCAGGAAGCTAACGCTACTGTGGGAAAAATCAAAAAAGATAAAAGTGTTAATAGGATTATTGATTTTGCAATTATTTTTTTCATATTTTTATTACTTTAACGATTATTTGATATTACTACTTTTGGCGGAAAACATAAAGCTCCATCGCTGGTGAGGAGCTTCATCTGATAGTTGCATCTCTACAGCATAAAGCTCCTCACCAGCGATGGCTTGCGCCACCCATAAACCTTTCGGAATATGACCGTTCAGAGTGCTCTGGATGAGGAGCTTAATACTCTGAACGGTTTTAATGTTGCCATGCCTATAGAAAATCTATAAGTTTAGGCTCGGTATTAAATTTTATTTAACCCTACCACAAAAACACCTGAATTGAAAGGCGGCTAAACACCCGTCTTTACCCCCTTTCTTTTGCTGGGGCTTGTTTTGGTTGCTCTGGGGCATCAAAAACCGCCCTTAATTAGGGCGGAAGCCTGCCGACAGGGGTGTTTTATCGTGTTATATTTAATTTTAGCATTCGTTTTCGCAGAGCATCTTTACCGCCCTCCAGTATTTCTACTATTTCTTTATTTATAGTCCCATTCTCAATAGCTCCCCAAGAGTACTCAAATTCTGGGTTCTTTCCACCCTTTTTCTTAGATATAAGAATATTCTCACTATCGCCACAAACGACTAAATTTGCGTTGTGAGAGGCAATTATGATCTGCCTCCTAATCTTTTCAGATTTTATAAAATCAACGATTGTTGTTGATATCGCACGCGAATCGAGATCATCCTCTGGTTGATCTAATAATATGGGGTAGTTGTAATCGTCAAATTTAAAGATAAATTCGAGCAATGCGAGAACCTGTTCTCCGTCGGACATTTCCGGAAACCCAACGCCAGTTTTACTTAATACGCTTCGTAAAAAATCGATCTTGTAGCGGTTCCTAAATAGCTCTGTGAGCACACCTTCAATATCCTTTCCAGATTTTACCAATAGTTGCTCCAATAAAATTCCGTCTAATAACTCCTTCATCAAAAATGGAAACTCTTTTTTGTCGTAAACGAATTCTGCTGGGACATTTAAAAAAGTAATTGCTTTTCTGTATACTCCCCTATCATCTCTCCTGAAGTCAGTAGAATTGTGATAATTAATACAATCGTCTATTGTTTTACAAAATAATTTAGCATCAAATGTTACTACAATCTTTACCTGAGAAAATTTTAAATTTCCGAAATCGGCTTTTAGCTCTTTATACTGGCTCTCAAACTGTAAATACAAATTTATTATTTCTTTCTTTTTGGTCTCGTAAGAAGTCATAAGAGATGCCAATTCCTTTAAAAGGTTTTCTATTTGTATTTTTGCTTCTTTCTTTTTACCGAGCAACTCAGTTAATTCAATCAACGACTTACTTTGTTGAATTTTCTTTTGAAGAGGCTCAATATCCTTTTTTAATACAGAAACAGCGGCAATGGTTTTTGTCTTTAATTCTGTGAGCGTTTTAATTTCCCCATCTATAAAATCTTTTTTGAATGTTTCGTCCGACTCTTCTAATTTATTTTTAATTTTATCAAAAGAATTTTTGGAAAATCCCAGCTCTAACACTCTTTCTGAAGTTATAATTTTTTCGCTCTTTAATTGTTTAAAAGATAACAGGTCCTGTTCAATAACCTTCAGCTCTTTGTCTTTTTGAGATATCGCGGCACTTAGAATACTATGTTTTTTAAGTTGCGGTTTAGTAATTGACGCTGTTTTACCAAATTCCTGAATTTTCTTCTCAATATCTTTAATATCCCTTTCTTGATCTTCCTTCTTGCCAAGTTTTTTTAATTTTCCTTTCCTATCAATTCCTATCAATCTGGTAGCTAATAATTCTCTTATGGAGGAGGTGACTGTTAAAATATTTGCATCTTCAAACTTACGATAATTTTCAATTGCATTTTTAAAACTTTCGCTGTTTTCAAAGAGGTTGATAAGAAATTTATCGAAACGAGGATCATTTTCATATACCAATTCTCCAAGGTACTTTTGCGGTATAAATAAAATTCCTTTTTCTTTCGCCTCTTTTAGATTTAAAATATTTTCTTTTCCGTCCTGCCAAAAAACTTTAAAGGAATTTAAATGTAAAAAACTATCTGAGTTTACTCCTCTTAATTCACATTGATTAGGATCAACAGCATAAGAAATATTTCTAAGCAAATTTGATTTACCTTGTGCTCGACTACCTATAACTGAGTTTAAATTTTGATTTAAATAAACTGTTCTTTTAGCTCCACCACCCTCCTTGTATTCTATTTTATCTATCAATATGTTTTTGGATTTATCCTCGGGCTTTAATTCCTGAATTTTTACTCTACCTTCCGGTTCATAAAGTATCTGCTTCAACCCTTCAAAGGTTGCATCTGCCTTAATCCAGGTAAACCCTCTCCCAATATGATCCAATTCGTGAGCATCGGAACAGAACACGACCGGCTTTGCAACCGAATCCTTATACCTATCTGTGCTCAAGAAAAAATCCCTATCGTCTCCTTTTCCGAACAAAATGTCTGTGTGTTTATCAATTACAATGGCGAGATTGCCCCCTCTGCCATCATCCTCTCCAGACGGACGGAAATTTCCATCTCCTCTAGGACATGCGACAAGTAAATAATCCCTTAGATGTTTCACATCTTTGTCCTCATCCAATGCTTTTCTCAACGTATCGAAGGATATTGATATGGTTTCGATCTCTTTCTGGGACAAATCTTTGCAATATTTATCATCCATTGTTTTCAGCCGACCTAAAAAATTGTTAATTTTTTCCTCTGGTAACTGATCCGAAAAAATCAGGTGAATATGCATCTCGTCATTTTCTTTATTCTTCGGTTGTGTCCTTATTTCTATGTTTGGAAAAACAACTATGCCGGCGGCGTTAAGCTTTTTCTTTATTACTCCCAGCTCATCTTTGTCGAAGCGAAAATAATTAGTCAACCCAACAACTTCGAGTCCAGCTTCAGAAACTTTTTTTACAAAATCCTCGGCGCTACAATTAGCGTATTTATTCGCCAAAAAAGTTTTGAAAGAATGAAGATGTAAATCCCATTTTCTCCATTCTGAACCTCTTGGATGCAAATTACTCATGATTCTATTTTTTATTTTGATTTTTTAGATAATTAACCATTTTAGCGACAGCGTCAATGATTGTTTCGCCAACTTCTTTATGCTGACTTCCATTCTTAAAATAAACCCTGACTAAACAATGGCCGGGTTTATAATAAATGCTAAATCTATTTTTATATGCTAATAAAATTATTTCGTTAATCTGTTTTTCCATAAATTAATTTTTAATGTCGTGTTCCCATATTCTTATAATTTTCCAGCCGTTTTTCTTGTGATAAGCGCTAACTAATTTATCCCGTTTCTTATTGTTGTCTATTTTATTAACCCAATATGCATGATTTGCTTCGGGCATTCGGCAATGCTTTTTACACCCGTGCCAAAAGCAACTATCAATAAATATAACCAACTTTTTTGCCGCAATTACTATGTCGGGCTTGCCGAAATGTTTTGAGCTGTTTTTTCTGTATTTAATCCCTTGCTCTGATAAAATTTTCCAAACGCCTTTTTCAAGTTTAGTTTCTTTGCTTTTTATTTTACCCATTAAAATGCTCCTCTCTTTTTTGCTTATCTTATCAGCCATTTTTAGTTTCGTTGACTATTTCAGCGGGATTTATTTTAAACTGCAACATTTGAGCTGTCGGTCTGCCGTTGTCCCCGCCCTTTCTCTGCATTGTTATTCTGCCAATTTTAATGCTACCTCCTCGTGCTATGCGAACCTCGCCATTGCCGTAAAAATTTATCACAACCGACATCGGCAACAAAGTCCACAAATTTTCCGGTTTTATGTAAATCAATATCCAAGCCGCCGCCAACTTATCCCTGCCTTTCAAAATATCTGCAATTATCATAAATTTATTGCTCTCAAAAAAATCAATAATCTTTTTTTGCGTTGCTTTATCCATTTCGCCCATAAACATTCTGCGAGGGTCTTTCAGTCCTTTTTTCTTTGGTTTAGTTTCTCCGGTAAAAAGTTTTAAAGATTTTACTATATCTTTTGGAATACTCCAAAGCTCCGCATATTTATCAACCCACCTTTTATCAATTTGATTAAATCCGGTCGGGTTGCTAACTAATTTTATTGAAATGTTCTCTGCGGCGATAACATCTTTTAAATAAATTTTGATTTTAACTTGCACATCTGTTTTGTGCGATCCGGTTATTTTTACCGCCTCAACTTTTTCTATTTCATCCAGCTTATAGCTCATTATTTCAAGCCACTTTCTCGCGTCCTCGTCGGTTTTCCAATTATTAAATTTTCTGACAACATCGTCCTCATTTTTAAATCCGTTTTTGGCCGTCGCAGAGCCACGTTTAACTAATTCTTTTATATTGTTTTCCATAAAATTTTAAACCAAAGTAAATTGCTTTGGTTGAATTATTTTTTTATCTATTAAAGCTAAATCTCTTTTATTTTCCAGTTGCGGATATGTTTTAATTATTTCGGCGAATATCGCCTTGAGAACTGGAACAGAGACACTATCGCCGAATTGCTTATATGCAACATTGCGATTTTCGGGCAACATAAACTCCTCCGGAAAGCCCTGCATTCTCGCGCACTCTCGCGGTGTTAGCTTGCGAACTTTACCATCAACAAGATAAGCGCCAGTTTTGCTTGCCGCGCCGCCGCCGTATGCCGACAAGGTTATTCCCGCTCCGTTAGTTGAGTAAATCCTTTCTCCTTGTCCGCCTCCGTTTAAACTGCCTATCTGCAAAGGTCTGCGCGGGTCAACAACTTTTTTGTCTTTGCCATATATTTTTATATCGGGTCTATTAATATAGCATTCTTTTGGAGCTTCTTTTTCAAGAATATCTTTTACAATTTTAATATCGCTTGTTTGTTTCGGGAAATCAAAACTCTCAACCCCTAAATCTTTTTTAAAAGCAACTATATATATTCTTTCTCTCGCCTGCGGCACGCCATAATCGCTGGATTTTAAAATTTGATAAAATGGTTTATATCCTATATCATCCAAAACATCTAAAACCGCGTTGAGCGTATTGCCATTATTGTGCTTTGCAAAATTTTTCACATTTTCAAGAAACAAAACATCGGGCTTGTGATGTTTCGCAATTCTCGCCACATCAAAAAACAAAGTACCGCGCATATCCTTAAAGCCTAATCTCTTGCCGGATATACTGAACGCCTGACAAGGAAAACCGCCACATAAAATATCGTGTCCGGGTATTTCTTTTTCTTTTATTTTAGTAATGTCGCCGTGCGGTAATTCCCCGAAATTTTTCAAATAAGTGTCTTGCGAATTTCCGTCCCATTCGGAACTAAAAACGCAAGTGCCGCCAAAATCCTCCAAAGCCAATCTAAACCCACCTATGCCGGCAAAGAGATCTATAAAAGAAAATGTTTTCTTATTTTTTTCCTTATTCATATTATCTTATTTTGCCGGATTTTTGATAAAAATGCAACAAAAAAACACCCGATTCAATCGGGTGCTAAAAAGTTAAGCCAAAATTTTATCACCGCTCTCCTTCTGGACCTCCATGCTATTTTTATTCATAATAATATTCATTACATGTTGCGCTGGATCCGGATTTTCTGCCGACCCCGGCGGTCCGTCTATGTAACTCCAGATCTGCTTTATAATCTGCGGATCTAATTCAGCTACGGCTTTCTTTATAATTCTATCAACCAAAATATCGAGGTACGTGTCCTGTCTATCTTTCGGAATCTCCAGCAACTTTATTTTAATTGCCGCTGTAATTGAAACTGATCCTGGCGGTCTGCCTGCCGGATTGCCGGACTGACCCTTTTCCCAAGGCCTCCCGACCACCCTTTCTTGCTGTTTTTGTGCTGATATATCAGCATTTTTCGTTATTTGTTCTTGACCCATAGATTTACCCCACTCAGCCCCCGATATCCTGTTGGGTGCCCTTGTGGTCGCTCAAAATCCCCTATTTTGTTGCTTTTATGGCCTTTTGGCCGGTGAACCTCTCGAACCTTGCTATTATCACTTCCGCGTATAACGGCGACAATTCAATTGCCCTGCATTTTCTTTTCATGATTTCCGCCGCAATTATGGTTGATCCCGATCCGCCGAATGGTTCCATCACTATTCCGTTTCTCGGGCTTAATATTTTTACATACGGCACTAGCACTGGAATTGGCTTCGTGCCGAAGATTAAATTCTGACCGGACTGGGAAGCTGAATCTGTTGCATGTGTCACGTGGTCACCCATCACCCAAAACTTTGTGCCTTTGTCTTTATTCCAGTCTGGCTTCCCTTGTTTTGCATAAAGAGATATCTCGTAAGTGTCTAATAATTTCTGTCCTTTGTTTTCCAAATATTCTTGGAATCCTTCCTCGTCGATTTCGTTTTGGACTCCATCTCCGGCAACAGGAGCAACATCAAACCTGTTGAAAAACTTGTATTTTGCCGAAAATCCCTGTGTCCTGTTCGGCGTGTGCCAGATGACCATATTTTGTATTGCCCAGTACTTTTCTATGGCCCCCCAAAGGTCGGGAGTGTTTCTCCAATTCTCGAACACCATAACATTGGACCCCTTTTCGTTTTTAAATTGGTTGGCTATTGAAAGCCATTCATCAAATTCAGGAACGCCGCCGGCTTGAACAACGCCTTCATATTTTCTATTGCCCTTGTAGCCGAATCCCTTGCCCATCGCGTCTGTTTGACCAACGCTTTCGTATTCCCTTTCGGCTTTAATTTTCCACCCGTCTTTTGTTTTTACTTTGCGAACTCGCTTCTTGCAATACGCCAGTCTGTAGGGCGGATCAGTGAACATAAAATCAAACTTCTCCGGGCCTAGCAATTTTTTCCATGCTTTTGGATCTGTTGCATTGCCAACGATCAATCTATGCTCGCCTAACTGCCATAAATCTCCTGCCTTTACGCCATGAGGATGCTGTATTGCTTTTTCTGTTTCTTTTGCCAAATCAAAGTCATCTGCTTTTTCCAGTCCGAAAATGTTATCTAATTCATTTTCGTCAAAACCAAATTCTTTTAACAGCTCCTCGTCAAAGTTGGCCAACTCGTCAAAGTTCCACTCTCCGGTGTTTTTATTGCTACGAAGATTATATTCCTTGAATTCCGCCGGCGTTAATTTTCTATTTGGCACGCGAACGTCTATCTCCTCCTGACCCCGGTCCAGCAACTGCATGATTTTTAGACGCTGATGGCCTGCAATAATTTTGTTGTCTGTGTCTATTGCCGGAATCTCGACTAAGTTAAATCTCGCAAGGCTTTTTTTAAGATCCTCTGTTTGCTTATCTGTCATGATTCGAGGATTGCCTTCAAACGGCACGAGCTCATTTACTTTCCTTTTTTCTGTATGCCAGGTTAATTTTTTTGTTATTTTTGGTGTCATATATTTAATCCTTTTTTGCAAGCAACCTCGTTAATGTTAAAACTATGGCCCCGGTAAAGGCCCCTGCCCAGATGTAATCAACCACCCAGCCCAGGCAGTAAAAGAAAGCAAAAAAAGCGTTTGTTAAAATATCGTTTGTGGTGATCATATATCAGTTGGTCTTGAGGGGTAATCTTTCCGGCGGAACCAGAAAATGATTGCGTCCTCAATGCCGGTGAATAGTAAAAATAACGTATGAAAAAGAAACGGGTAAAAAAATACCATTCCTAAAAACTCACTAACGCTGGAATTCAAAAAAGTCATAGCTTTTGGTCGCTGTCCTGCTTGTTGAAATTCCAAAGGAATTTTACAACAAACCCGACAAAGAAAATTAGAAGGAATGTTAAAATCAAAACCTGCCCGTAATCCAACTGCTTTGAAATCCAGAATGTCCCTGCACCCGTTATTTGCTCTGTTGATCCGCCGGTGCCTATCGATCCGTCGCAGGTCATTTGCGTGAAAGCAAATGCGTCCTGTTTGCCCGGCGGATTTCCCGTATAGTTTACCGGTTGTGATAAAATGCAATTCATAAAAATAAAGTGGTTAAAAATATGTATACAATGCAGGCGGCGGCGAAGCCGTCGATAAAACCAACAAAAAATTCGTAAGTCATTTGAATTTTTGAGAGTGTCCTCGTTTTTTTAATGCTAAATCTATGATCACGTATTTTCCTTTGCGGTAATCAACAAAATACTTCCTTTCATCGGACTGCCCCATTTTGAACCCACGCTTGCCATTTTTCAATCGTCTGTCAAAGGGTGTGCGAAAGCTTTTCATAAGTCAAGGCGAAATCACAATTTCCTCGCCGGTTGGTGTTTAGGTCGACCTTTTTTCTCTAAAAACTTGTCCAGCGTTTCAGCTGCCCGGGTTGCTGCAATTCTCAATTTCTCCTCCTCGGTGATCAGACCCATGGCCATGGCCTTGTCTAAACCCTCGGATTCTTTTTTCTTAAATAAATTAAATAATTTCATTTTGTCCTCTTTTGTTTTTATTGGTATGTGTATCATGTCCTTTTTTTTGTTTTGGTTTTCGACCTTTAAACTTCTCGAAAGCATCTACAATCTCATTGCATTTTGTGTCCTCAAAAAATGTGATGTAATAATATTGTTGTTTCTCATCCCAATAGATTCTTGGCGTATTTTTATTTGATATTTTCTTCATGCTGTTCTTTGTTTAAATGAATATCGTAAATTTTAAGATATAGTCTTCGCTCCAGTTGCCGTATGCGTTCCCTGGTAACTCCGAACTCTTTTCCAACATCAGATAATCCGTGCATCTCACGTTCAGAGCCCACCCCCCATCTCATACAGAAAATTTTAATTTCCCGTGGCGTGAAAATAGGATTTCCGAAGATACGAAGATATCTTTTTTTCGTTAATTTTTCTGACTTCAAAAAATCTACTGCTTCGTGAATTTTTTTGTCTTCTAATTCTGTTCCCATTTTTTCGTTCATGTTTTTTTGTTTTTAATTTTAATTGGCCGCAAGGCGATCCTAACAATAATGTTGTATTTGATGCAGATGGCCTTGGCCGCATCGCTATCCTTCAGAAGGTCAACGATCCGGTAGGCCAGCTCACGTTTCAGAAATTCCTCTTTTTCGTTTTTGCGCTGCCGGATTTTGTATTCTGAGTTTGGTTTGAAAATGATTTTCATGGTTTTTTTGGTTTCCCGTCCCCCACAAAGAAAAGTCCCCCAGACCCCGAAAAGAAACTAACCCCTGTCCTTCCCTCAAACACTACTAAATTCTGTGTGCCGATTTTACTCACTGCGGTGAGTAAAATCACCCAGAATTTTAGTGTGTTTGAGAAACCCCCTTTATCCCCCTTAAAAACGCCCCTGCGTTTTTTGGGGGTTTTCTTTTCTCTTTTAAGGATAAAAAGAGTCCGGGTACTTGACTTTGAATGTGAAAGGGCTGATAATAGTAAAAAGAAAAGAGAAAGATAACGGGGCGGGAAACTTGCCCCGTTGTTTTTTTGTTTTTCGGCCAGGTGTAGCCGGCGGTTCAGCGTCCTCGTGGGACTTCCCGCCGGCGGCAACTAGCCAAAAAACGGAATGAATTTGAATATCGTTCGCACAATAAAAACGCCGAGCATTACAACTACGGCGAACTCAAAAAACTGGATCAAAGGAAATCCTCCAAAAAAGATGTTGATTTTATTTATGTATGCCTGCGTGGTCGGAAATATAATGCCAATTTGGTTTCCTTTTGCGTAAGCTGTGTCTGCGTCAAAATATGTTAGCGTTTGGTTTGCAAATTCATAGGCGTTAGTAAATATCGGCTGAATAAATCCAGTCAAAGAAGTCGCCCAGTCCGACGGAACAGAATACCCGCCGGCGGCGTTTGAGGTATACCAAGTATTCCAGTTTGTAAATGTGTAGGGCGTAGAGTTGCCGTTGATGTTGAAATTCAATTTGTATCCGTCGGGGTTTATTGCAACTTCTGCAAAAGTGTTAGCATCAAGTTCCTGCTCCGCAACCAAATCCCATTCCCCATTTTCTGTAATACCAAAGTTGGATAAAGGCGTTGAAAAAGTGCCCTCATAAGTTGACAGAGGAATTGTGTAGACGTAAGAGTAAAATCCGTTGTTTGGATTTTTAAATTTGATATGCAAATATCCATAGCCAAACGTGCCAACATGCAAAGCCGCATAACTTCCTGATAATGTTGTTGAACCGCTTGTTATTGTTGTGTTGCTTGCCGGAGAGCCAACAATCAACGTCGGGCTCGTTGGCGGGGCTGGCGTTGTAGACCAGTGTGCGGCCGGCGGAGTTGCTGTTTGGCTGTAAATTGAATACTCATACATTCCAGCCATACAGCCGTCTAATCCCCAACTTTGTGTGTAAGGATAAGTGCAATGTAACGGGAAAGTTGAATTTGTATTGTAAAAAACATAATAGTTTCCTATGTTTCCGTTAAGCCCTCCTACGCCATTGTGAACATAGTTAGGAAAGTTGCCGAAGTTTAAATCCACATATCCGTTGTTGCAGATACCTCCGCTTCCTGCCCCGCCCGCAACATAGACGTAAGTTGAGCCGTTGGTATAGATTAAAGCCCACGCCTCCGAATTCTGCCCATATATACAATCAAATTTCATATCAGCACCCGTGCCGTCCAAGTTTATGGTTGCGTTGTATGTTTGTGTTGCGGCGGCTGATGCCGACAATGCATGACAAAACAAAAACAAGCTCGCGATTAAAAATAGAAAATATTTTTGTTTGATTTTTTGCATGCTAAAAATCCACCAGACGGCGGAAGATGAAAATAAGGATTAGAATTGAGAGGCCTGCACCGCAGGCGTATTCAATTACAGAAAAATAAGGTATGGCATTAAAAACCGCCATAACATTGCTAGGAAAAATCCAGGCTACTGCGGTTGCCGGTGGCGTTGACGCAATGCCATCAAAAAAGCCCTTTGCAAAATTAAAGAGCCCTGTTAATGGAGTAAATAAATATGAAAACAAAGTCCCAATGTTTGAGAAAACATATTCTGCTACATTGAAGCAGTCGAACGCAATGTGTAAAATATCGTCCATAGATTTTTAGTGTCCCCGTATTGCCGAAACAATGGCGTGGAAAACTATCAAGCCAATTCCGATTCCGACAACAACAAGCAAAAGCGGTGTGAGGTCTGTAATCAACCCTGTAATGTTTGACATCATTGCCGTTGTCATTGCATCAGTCCAAGTTAGAAACATAAAAGTATAAGTTTAATTTATTGTGGCCGGTCGTGTCGCCAGCTGATAACGGCTGAAATCACTGCCTCTAGAATAAAAAATCCGATTACGACGCCAAGCAATATCGCCAAAAAAGGCCAGAGATCATTTATGATCCCGCTGATGTTTGCTGTGACGTTGCTGAAAGCCGTTGTTGGTAGCGAAACAATCATAGTTGTGCCGGCGCCGGGCCCGCCTCTCAACAGGCCCGGCTACCGTTCGCTTTTAGTGTTTAGGAATTAAAGCGATAACCTTGCGGATAATGTAGAAGCCCATTGGGATACCGATTGCCAAAGCAACCAACACCCAGACGTCTGTCATTATCTGGCTGGCGTTTCCAGTCAAATCCGCAACTGCGGTTGAAGGCAGAGTGATTAACTCACCGGCCGCAAAGGTTGAAAGGGCTAACCCAAACAAACCCGTTGCTACCGCACCTGCGCCGACCGCAAACTTTTTCATTGTGGAAAACATTAAACTACGAGGACAATGATTTTTAATTTTTCGACCTTTCACAACAAAACTTGTTGTTTAATTAGGTCTGCCGGCATAACAAAAAACCAGCAGGTTTTTCAACCTGCTGGTTAAGTTTTGTTCCTGTCTGCGGTGCTCTTCTTTACCGCTTCGACCACTGTGGGGATTTTCTTGCGCGTTTCAATCCAAACTTCTTTCTTTCTCTCATTCTTGGATCTCTTGTAAGAAAACCTGCCTTTCTCAGGCGCTTTCTAAAGTTTTGATTAAAATCTACCAACACTCTAGCAGTACCATGTCTTACGGCTTCCGCTTGCGCACTATGTCCTCCACCCTTCACTATCACCGTTATTCTGAACTTATCCAAACATTTCATTTTTTTCATTGAAGCGACTGATGTTTCTCGATCCTCTGCTGTTTGAAAATATTGCTCGTACGATTTTCCATTCACTAAAAATTCCTTGTCCCCTTTCGTAAAAAGACGCACTCTTGCAACAGCTGTCTTTCTTCTCCCAATTGCTTCAAAATAACGATCCGTTTTCCCGGCCGACTCTTTTATGGATCTGGCAATCTCCTTTGAAATATCGTCTTCTCCGATATCGTCCCCGCCTACATCGCTATGCGAAGCATTGCGGTCAGGTGAAGAAATTTGTTCGGTTTTAACAGCCGGAGCTATCGGTTCCTTTTTTATTTCCTTAGCATCTTCGACAACTGGCTTTTCCCCGGTTTTTTTTGCTACCCCAACTTTGTCGAGAGTTTTCGACGGTTTATCTGCTGGGATTTTTTTTGTCGTTGTTTTTGCCATGATTAGTCGCTTATCCAAATTTTAATCTTTTTATTTGTCTCGATCTCAATTTATTTTTTGTAAGCATCCCCATTACGGCTGTTCTCAAAACTTCCTTAGGACCCTTTTTAGTTAAATATTCTTTCAGGGTCATTTTAGTCATATTTCCTAAATATCCTGTGAAGTGAAAGTAATTTTTACCCCTTAATTTATCACCTGTAAATCTCATCTTCTCGATATTTTTAACAACAACAGTATCTCCCACATCCTTATAGGGAACGAAGTCGGGTTTGTTTTTTCCACGCAAACTAACGGCAACTTCAACAGCCAGTCTGCCCAAGGGTTTGTTTTCTGCGTCTATCGAAATAATTTTTCTTTGGATCTGCTCTATTTTTTTCATGTTTATTTTTCCCTCGCTTACGCTCCCTTAACTAATTCTATTATAACCATTCTTGCTCCGTCGGAATTACGCGGGGGTAATTTTATAATCCTTGTATATCCCCCTTTCCTTTCCGCATAATTTGGAGCTATTTCATCAATAATTTTTTTTGTGTTGTTGGGGGTAAGGTCTCGTGCAAGCAATCTACGGTTTGCAAGATTAGCATTTTTTGCCCGTGTAATCATTTTCTCCGCTATAGATCTTAATTCTTTAGCTTTTGCCTCTGTTGTTTTTATTTTTTCCTGTAGCAAAAAGTTATTCACTAATACTCTTAATAGTGCTTTTCTTGGTCCGATCTTCCTTGATAATTTTCTTCCCTTGTTTAGCTTTCTCATTTCTTATTTCTTTTTAGCTTTTTTGGCGGTTTTAGCCTTTTCTTTTGTTTTTAGGACCGATTTTTTTCCACCCTCTTCTTGTTCTTTTGTCTCAATTGCAACTTCCTCTGTCTTCACCGCTTTACCCTCAAAAATAATATTAAAGTGTTTTATTAAAATATCACACGCTTCGAAAAAAGCTTCTTCCGGTGTGATTGTACCGTCTGTTTCTATCTCCAAGGTTAACTTATCAAAATCAGTTCGGTCTCCCACGCGCATATTTTCAACCTGGAAATTTGTGTTTCTTATTGGAGTATATATTGCATCAACTGCAATGGCTCCTATTTCAGTCTTTTTCGATTTTCGCTGATCTTTCGGTACGTATCCGATACCTTTTTCAACCAAAATTTCAATGTCTAATTCTGTTTTTTTATCTGTAATTGTGGCTATATGTAAATCCGGATTTGCAACCTTCATTTGAGAAGGACATTTAAAATCGGCTCCCGTAACCTTTCCGTCTCCCTTGACTTTTAATTGGGCGTTCTGCATTTCCCCTTCAAAAATTTTGAATCTAAGGTTTTTTATGTTTAAAAGCAACATTATAGTGTCCTCTAAAACACCTGGAATAGTCGAAAATTCATGTGAAACACCTTTTATCTTAACCTCTGTGACTGCAGCTCCTTCCAAAGATGACAATAACACTCTTCTAAGGGCGTTTCCAATAGTAACGCCGTACCCTGGATATAATCCTTCAACTTCAAAAGCAGCTTGGTTTTTCTTCTTTTGAATGACTTTTGGCGGTAATGGAAGAGAAATCATTGTATATTAGTTTTTATTACACAGATATCAGCCCCGTATGGCGGTGGCTATCACCCTGCAAAATAAAACCTAAAATTAACGTGAATAAAACTCGAATATTAATGAAATTTCTGCCGGGGGCTTAACTTCATCTAAGCTAGGCTCTCCGATAGTTTTTGATTCTAATTTTTCTTTATTTAAAGACAGCCATGCGGGTATTTCCTTTCTTTTTAACTCTTCGGCTAAATCCCTGAAAATACCTTTTGTTTTTTTGTGTTCCTTTACGGTAATAATATCGTCTTTTTTAACCTCATAAGAGGCCACATTTACCGGTTTGCCGTTTATTAAAAAATAACTGTGTGACACAAGTTGCCTTGCTTGCACTCTTGATTTTGCAAACCCTAACCTGAAAATAACATTGTCCAATCTTTTTTCCAGCCTTCTGATTAACTCGGCTGAAACGTCATCAACCTTCCCCATTTTTGCAAGGGTTTGCGTAACATATCTGCTAAATTGTTTTTCTGAAAGACCATACCATTTTTTAAGAGTTTGTTTCTCTGTCAGAGATTTTTTATACTCAGATGGCGCCCCTCCTCTTTTCTTTTTTTGAAGGCCAGGCGCATATGCCCTCCTTAACATAGCACACTTAGCAGAAAAACAACGATCTCCTTTTAAAAAGAGTTTTTGTCCCAGCCTTCTACAGGTTTTACATTGGTCGTATTTCATAGTTTGTTGTTACACACGTCTTGTTTTCTTTGGTCTGCATCCGTTGTGCGGGATGGGCGTTACATCCTTTATAGAAACAACGTTTAATCCTTGTGATATGAGTGTTCTTACGGCTGATTCGCGACCGGCGCCAATGCCCTTTACAAAAACCTCGATTCTATCTATAACACCCATTTTTTTACAGGCATTAGCTACGGCCTCCGCAACTCTGGAAGCTGCAAAAGAGGTTGCTTTTTTAGTACCCTTAAAACCGACTGATCCCGCTGATTTCCAGGCTAAAACCTGCCCCTTAGCGTTGGTAAGTGTTAATAATGTGTTATTGTATGAAGAAGAAATATAAATTTTTCCTGTCTGAATACCTGCGGGGGTTGATTTAACTTTTACATCCTTTCCCACCGCTTTATCAACCTTTTCTTGTTCTTTTATTAATTCCTCTTGATTCGCTTCTATTATATGTTTTTTTCCCATTATAATCTGTCGCAAAGCGACACCTTGTCATTAAAAATTAAAAATTTTAAATTAGAAATTAGAAATTATTTTGCGGAGCAAAATCTATGTCGGTGCTGCCGCCGGCTTCCTTCCCGATCCCATAGTTTTTCTGACGTTTCCTCTAATTGTTCTGTTGTTAGTTTTCGTTCTTTGTCCTCTGACGGGTAATCCTTTTGCGTGCCTTATTCCTCTCCACGCACCAACATCTTTCAACCTTTTTACATTTATCATAATTTGCCTTCGCAAATCTCCTTCAATTTTATAGGTTTTTTCAATAAAATCCTTTAAATCATTAACTTCTTTTGGGGTTAAGTCAGATGCACGCTTATTCAAATCAATCTTTAATCCGTCTAATATTTTTTTACTTAAAGACCTCCCTACTCCATAAATGTAGGTTAGTGATATTTCTATTCTTTTGTTTTCGGGTATATTTACCCCTGCTATACGCGGCATTGTGTAATTGTGTAATTTTTAATTTTGTAATTTTATAAATAATTTCTTAATTTTTAAAAATTAAAAAAATAAAGAAATTTAAAAATTTGGACGGGCTTTAACCCTGACGTTGTTTATGTTTCGGATTCTTTTTACAGATAACATAAATTCGACCCTCTCTTCTGACGAATTTACAATCTTTACATATTTTTTTTATAGATGGCCTTACTTTCATTTTTTGTATTAAACAATAATCTAATAAAATATCCGCTCGATCACCACTATGATGGCGGATTAAAAATGTGGCTATTTCAGCCTATACACAATCCTCCCCTTCGATTCATCGTAGGGCGTCACTTCAACACTCACCTTATCCCCAGGTAAAATAGTAATCCTGTGCATTCTCATTTTTCCCGACAGGAAGCCCATAATTTCTCTTCCGTCATCCAATATTATCTTGAAAAAAGTATTTGGTAAAGCCTCTGTGACCCTTCCTTCCAGTTTAATAACTTGGCTCTTTTTATCTTCAGTTTTCGACATTATTTTACGATTTGTAATGATAGCAAATTAACCCGCAAAGGTCAAGACCCTGTTAAAATTTGATGCGCTTTTTTTATTGATCCGCAATTTATTGAAATTTTATTTCAATATTGAGCGCCTTCTGACTTTTTGGAGCCGCCTTCACCCAAAATGGCCAAAACTTTACATCAACCTTAGACATTTCCTCGCCCATACTGCTATCTAGCGTTTGCTGAATTTGGCTGGCATTTTTCCCGAGAAGAGAAAGACTTGTAGAATTTTTATCAATACTTTGATAGGTTCCCGACGAAAAATCCAGATGCAGGGTTGCTTTTCCTCCGGAAACATCTACCAAACCGGTGGAATATGTTATTTCCGGATTATCTACCAGTGTCTTTTTTTCCGCCATTTGAGAAATAATATACTTTTTTGCATACTTGTCTATATCTGATTTCTTAAAAGCTAATGTGCTGGCCTTGGCTGTTGCTTGATAATTAAAATTATCTGTCACTGTCCCCGCTTTTGCTTCAGTTGAAGAATTTGTCACTTCAGAAAAAACGGCGCTATCTAATACTATATAGTCATCAGGAATCTCGCTTCTTAAATCGGATACTGCATCTTCTTTTGTTTTCTGCGACAGGGTATCTTTTGCTGATTGAATATCGTCGGCAGTTACCTTTTTTACTTTTCCGGCATATCCACCACTCATGGCAGCTGACGAAGTAGCATAAACACTATAATAATAAGATGTCCCCTTTAGGCCGGGAACCGAAAAGTTTGACGGAGCAATATTATAATCGCTTCCTCCCTCAACAGCTTCAACGTTTATTTGCACTGAGCCTGGCGTAACCTTGCTTCCTGATTTTTTTCCCGCGGGAACTACCACCTTTTGATAGGTCACAAAAAGTTTTCCGGAATCAGACATGAAATGAGTCCCTTCTTTAAATGTTAACGATTTTACGGGATCCGTTTTATTAAATACAACGATTGTACCTGTCGCGCGTCCTTCATTTGAGGCATTTCCTGTTGCAGAAAAATCTTCGGAATTGGTTTTTGTAACTTCAAAATATTTTGCAGGAATAGCGCTTTTTTCCAGGTCTACGACATCGACAGACTTATCAGCAGTTATTGTTTGAGAAAAGCTTAAAACTTCAACTTTAGGCCAGATTACGATATCGGCCTTTGGTAATTTAAAAAATAAATATACGCCGGCTACCGCAATAATAATCAAAGAACCCACTAAAACATTACGCCATAAGGGTCTCTTGTTTCTTTGTGGCTCCCCGTGGCTAACGGTCCTCTTTTGACCAGTTGTTGGTTTTTTAGCCTTTAAAAAATCGATAACATCCTCTTCTGCTTTTTTTGCTACTTTTGGCGGTTTTATATCGTATATTTTTCTTGGCACTTTTTTAGGGTTTAGCGTACAGCGTTTAGCGTTTAGTAATTTAACTAAACCCTAAGCCCTATACCATAAACGCTATTCGAGTATTGCTTTAATCCTTCTAACGCCTGACGAGGAACTCTCTTCTTTCGTAATTATAAAGCGTCCCATATTCCCAGTTCTTTCAACATGGGGCCCTCCGCATATTTCTCTACTTATTATTTTACCATCTTTTTCGATTGTATACACCTTCACTTTATCCCCATATTTTGATTCAAAAACTCCCATGGCTCCAAGCTCCTTGGCTTTTTCTAATGTCACCTCTTCACACATAACGGGCGCGTCTTCTTTTATTGCGTCATTAACAAAATCTTCAACCTGCTTAATCTGCTCTGGTGTCATTTTCTCTTTATGAGAAAAATCAAACCTTAATCTTTCAGCTGTGATATTGCTTCCTTTCTGATAAACGCCTTCTCCCAAAACTTTCCTCAAGCCAGCCAGCATTAAATGGGCCGCTGTATGCAGTTTCGTAGTTTTTTCGCTTGCATCAGCCAATCCCCCTTTAAACATTCCCGCACTTGCCGTCCTTGAAAGCTCTTGGTGTTTTTCTAATTCTTTTTTAAATTCCTCAATATCAACCTTTATCCCTTTCTCTTTTGCCAATTCTTCTGTCACTTCAATAGGAAATCCGTAGGTTTGATAAAGATTAAAGGCGTCTTTTCCAGAAACGTTATTTAATTTTTCAAATTCTCTTAATCCATTTTCCAATGTTTTTTCAAACTTCTCTTCTTCATTAGATAATTCATCTCTAACAAAATCAAGATTTCTTTGAAGCTCAGGATAAACGCCATTGTAGTCGCCTGCAACAATCTCTGCAATCTCTTTTGTCCAATTATCTTTTTTGATTCCTAGTTTTTTACCAAATCTTATAGCTCGTCTTACTAGGCGTCGCACAATATACCCTTGTCCTAAATTACTTGGTGGGATACCACTATCGTCTCCCATTATAAAAGTTGCCGCCTTCAAGTGGTCTGCAATAATTTCAAACGCTTTACGGTTTTCGTCGTATTTTTTCCCGGATAATACTTCTATTTGGTTTACTATATTTGAAAACAAGTCTGTCTTAAAAACGTTGCCAACGTCTTCAGCTGCCATTAATATTCTTTCTACACTACCTCCAAAGTCAACGTTTTGCTGAGCTAATTTCTCAAAACCTTTTTCGGTTTTTTGGTACTCCATAAAAACGCTGTTTCCTATTTCAATAAATCTTCCGCAATCACAATTTAAATGGCATGGCTTACTTTTCCATTGTGAATTTTCGTGTTTTTTAAAATCAGCCCCCAAATCATAAAAAATTTCGCTGTCAGGACCGCCAGGCTCGCCAACGGGCATATTTTGAGGAATGCCAGATCTTGACCACCAATTTTTTTCCACAGGATAATAAAAAATTCTGCCTTCTTGTATTCCATCTCTTTCGGCAAAATCAACATCTTTAGCATTTATGCCGTGTTCTTTAAATATCTTTTTTAAAATATTAACAGACTCCGAATCTTTTAGAACGCCTATTTTATCTTCTCCTCTAAAAACTGTTGCGTATAATTTTGAAGGATCTATTTTAAGTTCGTTAATTAAAAAAGAGTATATCCAATTAAGTTGTTCTTCTTTAAAATAATCTCCCAAAGACCAATTCCCCAGCATTTCAAAAAGAGTTGTGTGACGGCTATCGCCCACCTCTTCAATATCTGATATTCTAAATGATTTTTGAGAGTTACAAAGCCGAGTTCCTTCGGGGTGTTTTTCTCCCAACAAATAAGGCACCAAGGGTTGCATTCCCGAACTTATAAACAAAGTAGACGAATCATTTTCCGGAATCAAAGAAGCGCTGGGAATTATCTTGTGCCCCTTGCTTTTAAAAAAATCGAGATACTTTTGTCGCAGTTCGCCTGATGTCATATTACAATTTTACATCAAAACATGATTTCGCGCAACACCCAAAAACCTCCTTTCGGTTGCAAAACAAACGCCCCATACTAGGCTTTTCCTAGTACGGGGCGTTTAAAAAGTGTTTACGTGTATCGGTCTGCAACAACGGTTGCCGCAAAAGATTGTGGTTTTATGCGAGGCTCAAAACCATTACTTTTTATCAAGCCCACGACCTCTTTTACCATCTCTTTTGTCTTACCCACCTCCCCAACATCGGCGTGTATATATTCAAACTGATATTTTAAACCCAGTTTGTTTTCTTTTTCTAATGTTTCTCGTAATGACAAAGCCAACTCACAAGATAAATAAACTTCCTGTAAAATTCTGTTCTTCCAGTTTATATTGGCAAATCTCTTTAAAAAATTATCGGGATAATGCATTTTTTTTAGAAAAAATCTTCCACCCGCTCCCGTTCTCAAAATAACAATGGCAATTGGAAAAAACGGTTTATCAGACGAAGGCGAATCTGTGCCAACAATAACTTCATACTGAAAATCGGGCTTCTCTTGCATATAACCAAAAATCTCTTTAATAACTTGTTCTAAGGATAAATCCCCTTTACTGGGGCTAAAAAAATGTCCGTTACTTAATATCTCGCTAACCATATAGCTCAACATACTAAAAAAGGCATAATATGTCAATTATGCCCTTTTCCTAGATTACTCCGCGCTTTTGATAATTTTTACAAAATCTTCCGGTTTTAACGAAGCCCCGCCAACCAATAATCCATTTGCACCGGCGTCTTTTATGTATGAGCCTGAATTTTCACTTTTTACACTTCCGCCATAAAGTATTCTTGCCTCGCCAAAAGCTAAAGCATTTAGGCGGGCCAAAACTTCTCGAATAAATTCGATTGAAGTTTTGGTCTCCTCAACCGAACAATTTTTTCCCGTTCCAATCGCCCAAACTGGTTCATAGGCAATATTTATATCTTCTAAATTATTAACTCCGTCTAAGCCTATTTTTAGCTGTCTTTCCAAAACCTCATTCTTTTTACCCGCATCACGCTCTTCGGCCGTTTCGCCCACACAAAATATTATTTTTAACCCAACCTCTAATGATTTTTTTATCTTCTTATTTATAATTTCGTCGGTTACTCCAAAAAGCGTTCGTCGTTCGGAATGTCCAATTATTACGTATTCAGCGCCCAAATCTTTGAGCATGGCCGGAGAAATCTCCCCCGTAAACGCCCCCCTTTCTTCATAAAAAACATTCTGCGCGCCCAGCGTTAATCCGTTTAAAACAGAGAGGTATATAAACGGTGGACAGATAACAATCTCTGCGGTAGAACTGCCTATTCCGCTTTTTATTTCAGCGAAAATTTCTTTAGTCTCTTTTTGAGAGGTTGGATTCATTTTCCAGTTCGCTACAATTAAATTTTTCACGGTCGTGTGAGCGAGGCTAAGGGCATTTGCATAGCGTAGCTTTGCAAATAACACTTACGTCGCAACTTGTTGCGACGATGCCTTTTATTATTTACTCTGTTAATATTCTTGGGCCTTTATCTGTTATGGCTATTGTATGCTCAAAATGGGCCGAGAGAGAACCATCTCTTGTGGCATATCCATAACCATCGCTAGATTTTTTCAAATTATAATCCCCCATTGTTATCATGGGTTCTATGCAAATTACCATTCCCTCGCGAAGATCGTCTCCTCCTCCCCTTTTGCCAAAGTTTGGTACCTTGGGGTCTTCGTGGACTTCTCTACCAATTCCGTGTCCGCACAAATCTCTTACTACAGAAAAACCCTGGTCTTCAACAAATCGTTGGATTGTGTTTCCAATGTCTCCGGTTGTGTTTCCAACCTTTGCCTTCTTAATTCCTAGCCTTAATGCTTTTTTAGTAACATCCATTAATCTTTTAGCCTCCCAGCCCGAGGCTGGTCCGCCTTGGGCGGAAAAAGAACCAACTAGCACGGTAATCGCGGCATCTGTATTAAACCCCTTGTACGAAACCCCCAAATCTAATTTTAATAAATCTCCCTCTTTTAAAATATAATTTGAAGGAAATCCATGTACAATGTTTTCATTTACCGAAGTGCATAAAGAATACGGAAAACCAGCATAGCCCTTGAAAGCCGGTTTACCTCCGCGAGACAAAATAAGAGCCTCAGCGGCTCTGTCTAACTCCAGGGTAGTAACTCCAGGCTTTGCCATTTTTTCCAACTCTCTTAAAACCTCGGCCAAAATCTTCCCGCCCTCTCTTGTTATTTTTATTTCTTCCTCGGTTTTTATTGTTATCATTTTAAAACCTTAAGAATATCATCAAAAACATCTGCAACTGACTGTTTACCTTTTATTTTTGAAACCTTAAAATTGTTCTTATCGAAATACTCAAGCATAGGCAGAGTCCTATCCGTATATTCCTTAATTCTCACCCTAATCGTTTGAGGATCATCTAAATCTTTTCTTTTTATAAGTTTTGAACCATCCAACGGGCAGATAGTCAGATTTTCAGTTTCTTTGTTAAATAAAATAGAATGTCGCATTAATTCACAAATTTTTCGGTGGGAATTTCTGAAAATCGTTTCTTCCGGAGAAATTTCAATTAAAAATATTTTTATATTTTCCTTTCCATATAAACTCTCTAGGGCAGGTATAACTCTTTCCACTTCATAAACAGTCCTCGGGGAACCTGCTAAAACTAATCCTCTGCCTTCTTCGCAAAGTTTTGTTATTTCTTTTATTACAAGCCGTGTAACATATGGCGGACTGCATAGAATTCCCTCTTGCCAATTCTTTTTTTCACCCAAAATATCGAATTTTTCCCCTTCAACCTCAACGAATCTTTCTTTTGAATTCTCCGGAAGGTCTTCAGCTTTTTTAAATTCCTTTTCTAAAATCTTGCTTGTTTCAAAATAAAATAACCCAAGCTTATCTGAAATAAGCTCAGATTGAGTTCCTTTTCCTGCTCCCGGCGCACCAAATAATATTACAACTTGTTTTTGCATTTATTTTTATGTTTTATAATAGCATATCACAAACAAGAGACAAAATAAAGAAAAACCGCCGAAAGGCGGTTTCAATTATTTGTATATTCGTAAGGATTCGTTATTCGTTGATGTTAGAATGTGTCGTATTCGCGCATCTGAAGTTGGGAGTTTATTTGACGCATTGTGTCTAAAACAACGCTAACAATAATTAAGAGAGAAGTTCCTCCAACTAAAAATGCAAATCCTGTAACGCCTGTGAGACCCGCAACAATTGATGGCAAAACAGCTATTAGCCCAAGAAATACAGCTCCTATAAGAAGCACTCTATTTAAAATGTGTTTTATAAAGTCAGCTGTTGATTTTCCTGGTCTTACTCCGGGCACAAATCCCCCCATTTTCTGCAGGTTTTCAGCTATTGTTTTTGGATCAAATGTAACCGCGGTGTAAAAAAATGTAAAAAGAATAACTAGCAAAAAATACATAATTCCATGAGCCCAGGGGTTATTAAAGAAACCTCCAACCGCTACTGCCATACTTCCAACAAGCCCAGAATAAGTACCAAAATAGTTAGCAATCATACCAGGAAATAAAAGTATAGATAAAGCAAAGATAATTGGAATAACTCCGGCAGGATTAACGTTTAGCGGTAGATATGTTGACACGCCCCCATACATTTTTGCTCCCCTCACTCTTTTGGCATATGAAACTGGAATATTTCTGTAGGCCTCCGTTATCACAACAACTCCGGCGACTATAATAATAGAAAGTATAATAAACGCTATATATGAAGGAATCATTGTAGGGCTAAATGTGGCAAATGTCTGAAAAATATTTATTGGGATGTTTGCTGCAATACCGGCGAAAATAAGTAACGAGATTCCATTACCAATCCCCTGTTCTGAGATTATTTCTCCAATCCACATTAAAAACATAGCTCCTCCCACGATTGTTAGAATAGCTGAAATCATCACGGGCAACGAAAGCCCCGTGATAATTCCCTGTTTACTAAAAATTGTAAGCATTCCATATCCTTCAAAGGCTGCCAACGGAATTGTTAGAAGTCTGGAATATTGGTTAAATTTTTGCCTTCCTGCTTCTCCTTCCTCTTTGTAAATTCTTTCCAGGGCGGGAAAAATCATTGTTAAAAGCTGAAGAATAATTGTAGCTGTAATATACGGCCCAAGACCTAAAAGCACAATTGAAAATTTACTTAACGCTCCGCCCGTAAATAAGTTTAAAAGGCCAAAAACTTGGTTTTGGTCAAAAAATTTCTTTAAGTTTTCTATACCAATTCCCGGAATAGGAATATTGGCGGCCACGCGAAAAACGACAAAAAGAAAAATGACAAAGAGAAATTTATTCCTAAGTTCTTTATTCTTAAAAAGTGATCTTATTTTGTCGTACCACATGAAAATTATTATACGAATTACGAAGTTAATTTTCTATCAACGAATTTACAAATTTCGTACGAATTTACGGTTGTCCCGCGAACGGGACTCCCCGTAGGGTTCTTCGTACATTCGTAATAGATTCGTTATTCGTTGATACGACCTCCTGCTTTTTCGATAGCCTTTTTTGCGCTTTCGGAGGTCCTGCAATTCTCAACCACAAGTTCTTTGGTAAGCTTTCCTACACCAAGAATTTTAACTTGCGGAGTTCTTCCTTTTATTCTACTAATAAGCCCTTTTTTAAGCAAATTTTCCGGATTTATAATTTCGCCGACTTTAGATGTTTTTTCTAGAATATCCAGGTTTATTACGGCCGAAAAATCATCCGCAATCAAACTCCTGTACCCCCTTAACTTGGGGTATTTTTTAATAAGTTCTCTGATAATTGGCACCATTTTTCTGCCGGCTCTTGAACTTTGTCCTTTATTCCCTCTTCCAGAATAGGTTCCCTTTTTCCCTCCTCTTCCAACTCTCCTTTTTCCTTTGCTTTTATGTTTTTGTTTTAATTCGTGTATTTGCATATAATATGAACGTAGTGAATATCACCCCGCCCTCTAAGCTCTACATCTGTGTTCTGCTCAAGAACTTACAGCATAGGGGGCGAGGTTAAAACTTACTTCGCGCGTTTTAGCTTTTTAAGTGCTTCCATCGTCGCCTTGGCGTTGTTCAATTTATTTTTTGAACCGGAAAGAATTTTTGAAGAAATATTTTTAATTCCTCCCAAGTCACAAATAGTTCTTACTGCCCCTCCAGCCACTAAACCCCTCCCTTTTTTCTGTGGCTTTAGTAGGATTACGGCTGGGCCATATTTAGCCCTAACTTCATGTGGAATAGTTCCGTCAACAATAACAATACTAACCAAATCTCTTTTTGCGCGCCTTGTAGCCTTCTCTATGGCCTGAGAAACGTCTTTTCCTTTATCCACTCCAATACCAACCTTTCCTTTCTTGTCTCCCGCAACCATGGTCGCACGAAAACTCATTCGCTTCCCGCCACCAGTTACTCTTGTAACTCTAGTTAAGTCTAATAGTTTTGTTTGAAATTCATCTTTCTGTCTGTCTCTGCCAACTCCCGCACGACCAAAACCGGGCCTTCTTTGCCTAAAGCCACCCTGTCGCTGTCCACGATCAGCACCGGCCCTTGCTTGAGGCTGTTCGCCCGTGGGCATTGGCACAAAGCCGTCCTTTGGCTTAGTATCTTCCTTGGGTATTTCTTTTGGAATTTCTTTTTTTATTTCTTCTGCCATAATTTTATTTCAAATTTAAAATTTTAAATTAGAACTTTAATCCTCCTTCTCTTGCTCCTTCGGCTAGGGCTTTTACCCTGCCATGAAAAATAATCCCTCCTCTGTCAAACACAACGCTTTCAATCTTACTCTCGATGGCCCTCTTGGCAATTAATTTTCCAACCTCTTTTGCAACATCCGATTTTTTTACCGCGCTTTTTAATTTTAGATCCTTATCGCTCGCGCTTATTAAAATCTTTTCTTTCTCGTCGTTGATAATCTGTGCATAGATATGCTGGTTGGATCGAAAAACAAAAAGTCTTGGCCTATCTTGCGTTCCGCAAATAGACTTTCTTATTTTTTTGTGTCTTCTAATTCTTTTTTGTTGTTTTAATTGCATACCTATGATAATTATAGATTCTACTTAGATGCTACTACTTTTTTACCCTCTTTTCTTCTAATTATTTCTCCTTGGTATTTAATTCCTTTACCCTTATATGGTTCGGCTTTTTTCTGTTTTCTTATCAAAGCTGCCATATGACCAACCCTTTCTTTGTCTATACCAGAAATAGTAATTACGTTTTTTTCAACCAAGAAATTTACCCCTTCTATTTTTTTTATTTTAATAGGGTTTGTAAAGCCGAGATTTAGCACTAAGGTATCACCTTCTACATTCGCCTTAAAACCAACTCCTTCAATTTCAAGTTTTTTTTCAAATCCTTTGCTTACTCCTTCAACCATGTTGGACAACAGGGCTCGGTATAATCCCCATAGCCCTCTTCCCTTTTTAGAAAGCTTAGCCTTAGGAGAAACAAAAATCGTACCATCTTTAGCCTCAATTTTAATTTCGGGATGTATTATCTGTTTTAATTCTCCCTTGGGACCTAAAACTTTCGCTTCGTTTTCAGTAAGCTCAACTTTTACCCCCTCTGGAAGTTCAATTGGTTTTTTTCCTATACGTGACATATGAATAATTACTGTATCCTAATACAATATTAATATTAAATCTACCAAACTTCACAAATAACCTCTCCTCCAATTTTTGCTTTTTTTGCATCCTTGCCCGTCATAATTCCTTTCGATGTCGAAACGATAGATATCCCATATCCCCCCCGGACTTTCCTGATTTCTGGAGCACCTTGATAGATTCTTTGTCCCGGCTTTGAGACCCTCTTAAATCCCGCTATCGAAGGCACATCGTTATCATATTTTAAAGATATCTTTAGTATCTTCATCTTTCCTTTGATAGTTTTCTTTACCTCCCCAATAAATCCCTCTTTCGTTAAAATTGACGAAATTTCATTTTTTATATTTGACAAAGGAACCAAAACCTCTGTTTTTCCAACAGCTTGTGCATTCCTTATTCGGTTTAACATGTCTGTAATTGGGTCTGTCATTTGTTTAAAAATATAAAAAATTAAAAATATAAAATTAATTCTGAAATTTTTTTAAGTTTTTATTATTTTATGTTTTTATTATTTTACCAGCTTGATTTTTTAATTCCTGGAATCTCCCCTTTGTTGGCTAACTCTCGAAAGCAAATTCTGCAAAGACCAAATTTTCTCATAAAGCCATGCCTTCTTCCGCATTTAAAACAGCGCCTTTGCTTTCTTGAAGGAAATTTTGGCTTCTTTTTTGCTTTTGCTTCTTGTGATGTTTTTGCCACGGTCTTGTGAGCGAAGCGAACAAGATTGCCTCGAAAATTGGGCTGGACATATCGGACACATTACAGCTCAATTTTCGCTGGATACCTTATTCTTATCGCTTTTGTTTTACTTTTCTTCTTTCATCGGAAATCCCAATAATTTATATAATTCCAAGCCCTCTTCTTTGCTTTTTGCGTTTGTAGCTATCGTTATTTCTAATCCGAAAATTGTTTTTTCTTTTTCAGTAAAAATTTCCGGAAAAGAGATATGCTCTTTAAACCCCATCGAAAAATTGCCGTTTTTATCAATTGATTTTGGATTTAGCCCCTTAAAGTCCCTTGATCTCGGCAAGGAAAGATAAATTAATCTCTCCAGGAAATCCCACATTCTTTTTTTTCTAAGCGTAACAACTGTTGCAATTTCCAGTCCTTCCCTAAGCTTAAACCCGGCAATTGATTTCTTAGCCCGGACTAAATTTGTTTTCTGGCCCGCAATTAAGGATAAATCCTGCATTATCAGGTTCTGAATTTTTTCTCTCTCCCCAGCTGATTTTCCAACGACTGCCTTGCCAAAAGAACTGTTCAAAACCACTTTCTTTATAGAAGGAACTGCCATCGGATTTTTATATCCGAACTTCTTCATCATGGCAGGAATAACCTCTTTTTTGTATTTTTCTTGTAATTTTTCCATAAACTGCTGACTTAGTGGCTTTTACAATTGCTATATAGAGCTTTCGCACTTTCTACAGACCCTTACTTTCTGGTCTTTATCTATTTTGTATCCAATCCTTGTTGCCTTCCCACATTTCGGACAAATAAGTTTTACGTTTGACGAATTTAACGGAGCAGGTATGTCGACAACTTGTCCTTTTTCCCCTTCTCTCTTCGGCCTTATATGCTTCTTTTTCATATTAACCCCCTCAACCAAAACCTTCATTTCCTTTGGAAAAGCTCTTGTTATTTTTCCGGTTTTCCCTTTGTCCTTGCCTGATATTATTAAAACGTTGTCGCCCTTTATTATTTTCATGCTTTTTTTATAAATTTCTTTTGTCAGATTACAATAAATCAGAAGCCATCATCGCTATTTTTTCGTAGCCTTTTTCTTTTAATTCTTTGGCTGTCGGCCCTAAAATTCTAGTTCCCTTAGGCTCTTTACCGTCTCCTAAAATAACAGCCGCGTTATCGTCAAACCTAATATACGAACCATCCGCTCGTTTAAACTCTTTTCTCTGTCTTATTATTACAGCCTTTACTTTTTCATGCTTCTTTACAGCCTTTCTCGGTTCCGCCTTTTTTACGGCCGCCACAACAACATCTCCAAGTTGAGCATACCTTTTACGTGTTCCACCGGGTACATTAATAACCTGGATAATTTTTGCTCCGCTATTATCTGCTACTTTTAACATTGACCTTGTCTGTATCATGATGATTATGAACGAAGTGAATAATTATCACCCCGCCCTCTAAGCTCTACGTCCGTGTTCCCATAAAAGAACTTACAGCATAGAGGGCGGGGTCTTCGTCAAAATTTAATTCTTAAATTTTTCCTACGACTGCCCAGTTTTTATCCTTTGACATCGGTTTTGTTTCTTCTATCACAACTCTGTCTCCTATGTGGTATTCCTGGGCCGGATCGTTTGCTTTATATTTTTTGTGGGTCTTGTATCGTCTTTTGTATTTTGGGTGTTCTTTTATCGTCTCAACCTGGACAACCACTGTTTTCTGCATTTTATCCGATACCACAATCCCTTGTAATGTTTTTTTAGACATTGTTGTAGTTATTTACTCTCATTAATAATAGTCAGCATCTGGGCTATCTCTCTTTTTATGTTGCCCGCCTCCTTAACATTTTTCAGCTTTCCAGATGTGGTTTTAAACCTAAGATCACTCAGTTTTTTTCTTAAATCCTGAACAGATTTTTCCAATTCTTTTTTATCTTTTTTACGAAGTTCTGATGCTTTCATAATTATAATTTTGAGGGAAGGAGGAATGAAAATTAAGTTTCATTCCGACCGAGCGATAAATTATATAAATTTTTTCAAAAATTTCTATATGCTTCCTTTTTTAACAAATTTTGTCCTAATTGGCAACTTAACACCGGCTCCTTCCAGCGCTTCTCTGGCAATTTCTTCCTTTAACCCATCGAGTTCAAAAATTATTCTGCCCGGTTTGATCGGATAAACATAGTGGTCAACGGCGCCCTTTCCTCCTCCCATTCCGACCTCAGCTCCCTTATAGGTGACGGGCTTATCCGGAAAAATTCTTACCCAAAGCTTGCCACCTTTTTTTAAATATCTCATAATATACCGCCTAGATGCTTCCAACTGCCTTGCGGTTATCCATTTTGTCCCTAAAGATTTTAATCCAAAACTGCCGAAGTTAACTTCAGTTGCTCTACTCTCTGTGGCACCACGATTTCTCCCTCTTCCCTTGTGCCACTTTCTGTGTTTAACTTTTTTAGGCATTAATATCGGCATAAAATTTACGAATGTAATGAGTTAATTTTTGACGACCCCGCTCTCTAGGCTCTATGTTTGTGTTTTTTTCCTTAAACTACAGCATAGAGGGCGGGGTTTGAGTTCGCTACGCTCACTCAAATTTTTCTCCTTTATATATCCAAACCTTTATTCCTATTTTTCCGTAGGTGCATTGGGCTTCGTTGTGAGAGTAATCGATATCAGCTCTGATAGTGTTTCTTGGAAGCTGTCCCTGACCAAGCCACTCTCTTCTGGCAATCTCAATTCCGTTAAGGCGTCCCGACATTTCCATTCTTATACCCTTTACTTCTTTGTTGGCTATAACCCTTTCAATAGATTTTTTCATAACCATCCTAAACGGCATACGTTTTTCTATCTGTTGAGCAGCCATCTGCCCCACTAACGACGCTGAAATCCATGGATTTTTAATTTCCCTAATTTCAATTTTTATCTCTCTGGCAATTTTGTTTTTTAATTTTTTCTGTATCTTTGTTTCAACCTCTTTTTTTAGAGAATCCACTCCCTCTCCTCCTCTACCTATTATTAAGCCCGGCCTTGCTGTCTCAATAATTATGTTAAGTTTGTTTGCAGAATGCTCAATCTCGATGTTTGCAACCGATGCTTCTGACAATTTTTTTCTCAAAAAGTCTTTTATTAAAAAATCCTCTTCTAAATATTGAGGCATTTTTTTACCATAAAAACCACGGATATTCCAATCCTCCGTTCCTTTTATTCTAAATGATTTTGGGTGAACTTTATGAGACACGATATTTATGAGCGAAGCGAGTAATGTCGCCCCGCCCTCTAAGCTTTTGATTTTACTCATTTAGCATAGAGGGCGGGGTAATCTCGCTACCGCTCGGTTACTTTTTGGTTTTTATATTACTTTTTTTTCTGGGTTTTGTCGCCTTTTTCTCGGGTTTTTCTTCTTTTTTCTCTGCACTTACTCCCGCTTTCTGTTTAACTGTTTGAGTCGGATTAATTTCACTTAATGTTAAAGCAATATGGGAGGATCTTTTTATAATAGGATAAGCCCTTCCGCGCGACATAGGATGCCACCTTTTCATTTTAACCCCTTCGTCAACTGCAATTTTAGAAATAAATAAATCTGCCTCGTTTAAGTGGAAGTCATTTTTCGCTGAAGCTATCGCAGAATTCAAAAGATTTAGGACAGATCTGGCAGGCTTATTTGTTGTAAATAAAAGTATGGACTGGGCATCTACCGCCTTTTTCCCCCTTACCAAGTCGACTACTTGTCGCACTTTTCTTGGCGCTGTTCTTAAATTATTTAATTTGACTTTGACTTCCATGAAAATTTTACGAATTACGAATTTAATTTTCTATCAACGAATTACGAATTTTGTACGAATTTACGGTTGTCCCGCGAACGGGACTCCCCGTAGGGTTCTTCGTACATTCGTAATAGATTCGTTATTCGTTGATGTTACTTCTTTGCCACCGGTTTTGCGGACTGCTCTACTTTCACAGCTTCTTTTTGTTCGGCTTCCGCCTCCATTCCTTTTTGCAATTTTCCTCCATGTCTTACAAATTTAGTTGTTGGCGAAAATTCTCCAAGCTTGTGGCCAACCATATCCTCAGAAACAAGAACTGCAACGAACTCTTTACCATTATGTACGCCAAAAGTATGGCCTACCATCTCGGGGGAAATTGTAGAATATCTTGCCCAGGTTTTAATAATCTTCCTTTCATCTTTTCTCAATTTTAAAACCTTTTCAAGTAGCTTTTCGTCAATATATGGGCCTTTTCTTAAACTTCTTGGCATGATGATTATGAGCGAAGCGAATGATTCATCACCCCGCCCTCTAGGCTCTATGTCTGTGTTTCTTCTAACACCTACAGCACAGAGGGCGGGGTAAGTCTTCGCCTTACGGCTCGCTTATTTCTTTCTTCGGCTTATTATTAATTTATTTGACCACTTCTTCCTACCCCTTGTCTTTACTCCTAAGGCGGGCTTGCCCCACGGGGTTTTAGGATGTTTCAAACCAATCGGCTGTCTGCCTTCACCTCCTCCATGTGGATGGTCTACCGGGTTCATAGCAGAACCTCTAACGTGCGGTCTTCTCCCTTTTAGTCTCGATTTTCCGGCCTTTCCAACTCTGTAAAATCTATTTTCTGGATTGGAGACTGCTCCTATTGAGGCAAAGCATTCATGATTAAACTTTCTAATTTCAGTTGACGGCATTTTTAGGTTCACGTAATCTCCATCATGAGCTAAAATCTGTGCAGACGATCCTGCGGACCTCACAACTTTTCCTCCTCGTCCGACTTCTAATTCAATATTATAAACTGCTGTTCCAACTGGGACGTTTTTTAGTCTCATCCTGTTTCCTACCGTAAGTGGTGCTGCGTCTGAAAAAACAATTTCCTGTCCCACCTTTAAGTCATGAGGGGCTATAATATACTGCTTTACACCATCCTTGTATTCTATTAGGGCAATAAATGCTGTTCTATTAGGATCATACTCTAAAGCGGTTACTTTTGCCGGAAGGTCAATTCTTGTCTGTGAAAATTCGATTATTCTATATAGTTTTTTTACTCCACCTCCTTTGTGTCTGACCGTTATTCTGCCAGAACTACCTCTTCCTACACTTCTTTTTACGTATTTCAAAAGACATTTTTCTGGACTCTTTTTTGAAAGCTGGGAAAAATCAATCCCTGTCATCCCTCTTCTTCCAGCTGTTGTTGGTTTATAAATTTTCATAATTTATGAACGAAGTGAATAATTATGACCCCGCCCTCTAAGCTCTATGTCCGTGTTTTGTCTAAAAACTTACAGCATAGAGGGCGGGGTTTTTCCGCTTCGCTACAAAATTTCAATCTTTTGACCATTTTTTATCTTTACAACCCTCTATATATTTCTTATCAGATGGTTGCGGGCACTTTATAATTATTATTATATTTTGAAAATGGCAAATTAAAGTATTTCTATCTTCTGTCCTTCCTTAATTTTTACAACCCTCTATATATTTCTTATCAGATGGTTGCGGGCACTTTATAATTATTATTATATTTTGAAAATGGCAAATTAAAGTATTTCTATCTTCTGTCCTTCCTTAATTTTTACTACCGCTTTCTTGTATCCTTTTCTGAAGCCTTCTATCCTTCCTAATCTTCTTTTCTTGGCCGGAATTTTTATTATATTCACTGATAAAACATCTACATTGTAAATTCCCTCTACGGCGTTCTTTATTTCATTTTTATTATAATCAGGAGAAACATTAAATGTATACTGGTCTTTTTCTGCTAAATAGCTTGCTTTTTCAGATACGTGTGGATTTTTTACAGCCTCGTATGAAAATTTCACATCCTTCGTTTTTATTCTTTTTACGACAGTTTGTGGTTTTTCTGCTACTTTTTCCTGTTTCTTTTCTTCATTTTTTGTATCTAAAACTTTCGCAGGCTTTTTGTCCACTTTCTTCGCTTTTTCTATCTCGTTTTTTCTTTTTAAAAAATCTAGTAGCGCCATGTAATGATGAGCGAAGCGAAGAATGGAACTTCGGAAATTAGGGCAAAATATATCTTACAACCTTCTATCTACTTTTTATCAGATGGTTGCAGGTACAGTTGGCCCTAATTTACGTTAGTAACACCTTTCGCTATTTATTTTACAAATGTTTCTTCAATAGTTTTGATGCTTTCTTTGGTTAGCAATAGGTATTTATAATTCAGTAAATCTAATATGTTCAGATTTCTTGCATCTTCTATAAAAGTCTTCTTTATGTTTCTAGCCGCCATAAAAATATTCCTATCGTGATTTGGTAAAGCAATCAAGGTCGTCTGGTCGTTGCATGGCAATTTCTTTAATGAGGAGGCCACCTCCTTTGTCTTTCCTTTTTCCAGCTCTATTTTATCAAGCAATACCAATTCGTTGTTTCTTGCTTTTTCGGATAGAACCATAAATAACGCCTTTCTTTTCATTTTTTTAGGGACCTCTTTTTTGTAGACCCTTTCGTTTCTCGGCCCAAAAGTAATTCCTCCTCCCTTCCAAATGGGCGAACGGTTTGATCCGTGTCTTGCGCGACCAGTTCCTTTTTGCCTCCATGGTTTTTTACCTCCGCCCCTTACTTCACTTCTATTTTTTGTATGGGCTGAATTTTGGCGTTTATTGGCTGACAAAGAAATCGCAATCTGGTGAACCAAATCTGAATTTAAAACAACCTCAAATATCCCCTTGGGCAAAGTGGCGCTTCCTGTAACTTCTCCTTGCTGGTTGTATACGTCTACTTTCATATCCTTATTTATCCTTTAATTTCTAACAATACGCCGTTCGGTCCTGGTACCGCTCCTTTTATAACCAATAAATTATTCTGCGAATCAATCTTCATTATTTTTAAATTCTTAACGCTAACTCTATCAACTCCCATATGGCCTGGCATTTTTCTTCCTTTAATTACGTGCTGAGGAAATCTACACCCCGTTGATCCAATTTGCCTTTCCTCATGCTTAACTCCATGGGTGGCATTTCTACCATGAAAACCATGCCTCTTTACACCACCCTGAAATCCTTTTCCTTTCGATATGCCGGAAACCTTAACAGAATCGCCTTCCTTAAAAAAGGACACATTTACCTCTTCTCCTATATTTGAAAGATCATCTCCCGCGGTACGATATTCTTTGATATGCTTATATTCTTTTCCTTTCATAGACTTTCCTATTTTGTCCTTTTTCTCTATTTTTTTATAACCAATTTGTATTGCCGAATATCCGTCTTTTTCTTTATTTTTTTGTTGTAAAATATAGCAAGGCCCAGCCAAAACTAAAGTTACCGGCGTTAGCTTGCCGTTTTCATCAAACAGTTGGGACATTCCTATCTTATTTCCTAATATGTATTTCATGGTTAAATCTTCTCTTTTAAAGAAAAAACGGGCGGTTGCCCGATTTTCACGGCAATGTTGTTACCCACACCTTGGCGGGAAGTTAACTATCGCGCTAACACAATATTTTTTGGAATACTGTATGCTACTAAATTTTTATTGTAATGTCAACCCCGTTAGAAGTCTTGAGCAAAAATATTTTCGTAGAAATATTTTTGCATGCTTATTTCATATATTTCCTCCTAATACATTTAACCTGCTGGAAATTCTTCTAGGTTATCCAGACTTCTAACGGGGTCAACTCTCTTAAATCTTTATTGTTATATCAACGCCAGATGGTAAGTTCAGATCCCTTAGCGATTCAATAATATCTTGACTAGGATTTAAGATATCAATAATTCTTTTATGCACTCTCATCTCAAACTGTTCCCAAGCGTTCTTGTGAATAAACGTTGAGCGAGGAACAGACGTCTTTAAAACTTCTGTCGGTAAGGGTACAGGACCTACAACTTCAGCACCATATCTGTTTGCAATGTCAATTATTTGGCGGACAGAATTATCAATTATTTTGTGATCATAAGCCCTAAGCTTTATGCGAAGCTTTAGCTTAGAATTCTGGGATTCTGCCGAAACCTTTTCTTCCTTCTTAACCTTCGCAGGTTTCTTCTTGGCTGTAGTTGTAGTTTTTTTAGTAGCAGGCATTGTTATTTTATAATTATGAGTGAGGGAGAAGTGAAAATCGTTTTTTTCATTTCGACCGAACGATTAATTATACCGTAAAACATTTTTTTACTTTATAATCTTTGTTACTACTCCTGATCCAACTGTTTTTCCACCTTCTCTAATGGCAAATTTACCTTTTTCTTCCAACGCAACCGGAACTATAAGCTTAACTGTAAAGTTAGCTGTATCTCCCGGCATAACCATTTCTGTCCCTTCTTTTAGAGTAACCTCTCCTGTAATATCGGCTGTTCCAATATATAGTTGTGGTTTATATCCTGAAAAGAATGGTGTATGTCTTCCACCCTCATCTTTAGACAAAATATATACTTCTGCTTCAAATTCTGTGTGAGGAGTTACAGATCCTGGCTTGCAAAGCATTTGCCCCCTTTCCACGTCTTCCTTTTTTAATCCCCTTAATAAAATTCCAACGTTGTCTCCTGCATTTCCTTGATCTAAACTTTTCTGGAACATTTCAACTGAAACGATAACTGTTTTCTGGGTTGGCCTTAATCCAACAACTTCAGTTTCATCGTTTGGTTTGATAACACCCCTGGAAATTCTTCCTGTGGCAACTGTTCCTCTTCCTTCAATTGAGAATACATCTTCAATGGCCATAGAAAATGGTTTGTCCAATTCTCTAACTGGCTCGGGAATATAGTTATCAATTGCGTCCAATAATTCTACAATTGGCTTGGCTCCTGCGTCATCAATAGATGTTGCTTCCAATGCTTTTGTAGCTGAACCTCTAATTATAGGAGTTTCATCTCCAGGATATCCGTTTTTCTTTAATAATTCGCGAACTTCTGACTCAACTAAGTCTAAAATTTCAGGGTCATCAACCATGTCGCACTTGTTCATAAATACCATCAAGGATGGCAATCCTACCTGTCTGGCTAAAAGAATGTGTTCTTTTGTTTGAGGCATTGGTCCATCGGGAGCTGAAACTAACAAAATTCCACCGTCCATTTGAGCGGCTCCTGTAATCATGTTTTTAATGTAGTCAGCGTGACCCGGGCAGTCAATCAGAGCATAGTGCCTTTTTGCTGTTTCAAATTCCAAGTGAGTGATAGAAATCGTTACTCCTCTTGCCTTCTCTTCAGGAGAGGCGTCGATTTGATCGACATTCTTTTCTGAATGCTTAAAACCACGCAATCCTGAAATTTTCATAATTGCGGCTGACAATGTTGTTTTACCGTGATCAACGTGGCCAATTGTACCAACGTTAACGTGAGGTTTATTCCTCTCAAATTTCTCTGTTGCCATGAAATGATGAGCGAAGCGAAGAACGGAACTTCGGAAATTAGGGTAAATTAAAATCTTATACAATTAGCCCTAATTTACGTTAGTAGCACCTTTCGCTGTTTATTCTTATTAATAATTTTACCGCCCAGATTCACATAAAAAACCTACGCGGGTGAATACTTATTATCTTATTATATTATTTTGCAATAGTCAACCCCGTTAGAGATTCGCCATTGCAAAACAATGTCTTGCTGGCGTATCTTCCAAAAACGCTTAATCCTTGTCAATGAAAGTTCCCGAGAACTTTCATTGCGATGCTACTTAATCGCAAATTTCTAACGGGGTCAATAGTTTTTATCTTGCGAATTGACAATCCTAATAATTTGATTATACTTTATTTGTGTATCTTGACAATATTTTTAGAAACATTCTTTTTTGAAAGGAAAAACCGTGAAAAAATGGGAAAACTGCTACGGAACAGCCACAACTCTCGATAAGGTATTTAAAGACTGTAATGAGGCGGGCAAGGACGGATGGGAGATGGTAACCGTTTTTCGTGAAGGATCCGACGGTTATTGCTATTGGCTCAAGCGGGAAATTACCGAACCTCAAGGGTGCGGAGTGCCAGCGGCAATGGCCACGCATCGGAAGCCGGTGATCCCAATATAGATGACCATGGCTGATACGCCCACTGTACCCAAATATCATCATGCGCCAAATTCTGATTCAATTCAGGTTTGGCGCTTTTTTATTGTAAAAATTCTACTTTCTCTTTCCATCCACTATTTCCTGAGCGATATTACCAGGCACCTGCTCGTAACTGTTAAATTCCATTGTAAAGCTCGCGCGTCCCTCGGTAAGCGAACGAATTGAAGTAGCATATCCAAATGTTTCTGATAATGGAACCATTGCATCAATAACTTTCATTCCAACTCTTTCTGAAGTTTCTTCAATTTTTCCTCTTCTTGAGCTTAAGTCAGAAATAACTTGTCCAAAGAAGTCTTCCGGAGTAACAACCTCCATTTTCATAACCGGCTCTAAAATAACAGGCTTTGCAGCTCTGGCAGCTTTTTGGAAAGCCATAGAACCCGCGATTTTAAAAGCAAATTCTGAAGAGTCAACGTCGTGATAGCTTCCATCATATAGAGTGACTTCAACATCAACCATTGGATAGCCGGCTACAATTCCCTTGTCTAATGCCTCCTTCACACCTTTTTCAACCGGTGCAATAAATTCTTTAGGAATTGAGCCTCCTTTAATTTCGTCGATAAATTCAAATCCTGCTCCTTTTTCCTTCGGCGCAACTCTCAAAAGCACATGTCCGTACTGTCCCTTACCGCCGGACTGCCTTACATATTTTTCTTCTCCATCGGCCTCTTGAGTTATTGTTTCTTTATAAGCAACTTGAGGCCTCCCATAGTTTGCATCTACTTTGAATTCTCTCTTTAATCTGTCAGCAATAATATCTAAGTGCAATTCTCCCATACCAGAAATAACAGTATCCCCCGTTTCTAAGTCCTCTTTAATTCTGAACGTCGGGTCCTCTTCAGTAAGCTTTCTAATAGACATAATAAGCTTTTCCTGATCTGCCTTTGTTTTAGGCTCAACCTTAATTCCAATAACGGGTTCAGGAAACACAATTTTTTCTAAAACTATCGGCGCCTCTTTAGCGCATAAAGTATTCCCCGTGCTTGTTGCTTTTAGTCCTACTGTTGCTCCAATTTCTCCTGTATATAAAACATCCAGCTCTTGCCTTTCGTCGGCATGCATTCTTAAAATCCTGGCAATTCTCTCTTGCTCTCCCGTATTAGCATTTAAAACATAAGAACCTTTTTCTAATTTTCCCGAATAAATTCTAAAAAAAGTTAAAGTTCCGACAAACGGGTCAGTTGCGATCTTAAAAACTAAAGCTGAAAACGGCTCGTCATCTGACGCTTTTCTTTCAACTATTGCTCCTGTTTTAGGATCTGTTCCTTTTTCCGGTGGTAAATCCAAAGGAGATGGAAAATATTCTACAACTGCGTCCAAAATTGGCTGGACTCCTTTGTTTTTTAAAGCAGAACCGCAAAAAACAGGAACTATTTTATAGTTTAAAACTGATGTCCTTAAAACTTTTTTAATCTCGTCAACTGTTATTTCTTTTCCCTCCAAAAATTTTTCTGTAAGCACATTGTCTTCTCCGGCAATCTTTTCAATCATTTTGTGGTGCCACTCCTCGGCTTCTTTTTTCCACTCATCCGGAATATCTTTTTCAATCATTTGAATGCCCTTCTCGCCCTCAAAGTACAATGCTTTCATTTTTATCAGGTCAATCACTCCGGCAAGTTTTTCTTCGACTCCCATCGGAAAACTTACGGCAACCGCATTTGGTGTTAACTTATTTAAAATCGACTGAAAGCTTTTTTCAAATGAAGCCCCCATTCTGTCTAATTTATTTATAAAACAAATTCTTGGAACCTCGTATTTATCTGCCTGTCTCCAAACTGTTTCCGACTGTGGTTCAACTCCGGCAACTCCGTCGAAAACCACAACGGCTCCGTCTAAAACTCTTAAAGATCTCTGAACCTCCGCTGTAAAGTCAATGTGACCGGGAGTATCAATCAGGTTTATTTGATGGTCTTTCCAGTACATTGTAGTGGCAGCCGACGTAATTGTAATCCCCCTTTCCCGTTCTTGTACCATCCAATCCATAACTGTATCTCCTTCGTGGACTTCTCCAATTTTATGAGAAACTCCGGTATAAAACAAAAGACGCTCAGAGAAAGTTGTCTTTCCGGCATCAATGTGGGCAATAACTCCAATATTTCTTAGTTTATCTAAAGGATGTTGTCGTGCCATGAGTTGACGAGCGAAGCGAAGAATGGAACTTCGGCCCCGCTAAGCGGGGACGTTAGTAACACCTTCGCGTTTATTTTCTTCAATATGCTTTAAAATTATAAAAATAGAAACCCCGCCACTATAACGGAGTTATTTCCGAATTAACGAGATCTTGCGAAATGAGCGAAAGCTTTATTAGCTTCTGCCATGCGATGGGTGTCGGATTTTTTCTTCATTGCGCTTCCCTCGTTATTAGCAGCTGCCATTAGCTCTTCGCTTAATTTTTCTGCCATTGGCTTTCCTTTCTTGCTACGAGCTGCATCCAAAATCCATCTTATTGCCAGAGCAAGCTTTCTTTCCCCCCTAACTTCCATAGGAACCTGATAGGTGGCTCCTCCAATTCTCTTTGGCTTAACTTCTAATAGAGGAGACGCGTTTTCAATAGCAACCTTAAAAACCTCTAAAGGCTTTTTCTTTGTCTTCTCTTTTATTATTTTAAAAGCATCATAAACAATCCTTTGAGCGGTTGTTTTTTTTCCGCCCCTCATTACCTTGTTTATAAACAAGGATACGGTTACATCATTATAAATCATATCCGGAGATATTTTGTGTTTTTTGTATGCTCTTCTCATAAAACTACTAAATTACTAATATCTACTAATTTACTAATCCGTATTGGTATATTCGTACAGATTGGTAATTTAGTAGTTTATTTGGCGCGTTTAGTACCGTATTTTGACCTCTCCTGCTTCCTGTTTTCAACTCCAGCCGTATCCAAAACTCCTCTGACAATGTGATATCTTACTCCCGGCAAGTCCTTCACCCTACCCCCCCTTATTAGAACAATCGAGTGCTCTTGTAGGTTGTGGCCCTCTCCTGGAATATACGCTGAAACTTCCATCCCGTTTGACAGCTTTACTCTGGCAACCTTTCTTAATGCGGAGTTCGGCTTTTTTGGTGTTTGAGTAAAAACTTTGACACAAACTCCCCTTTTAAACGGAGAAGGATAACTGGATGGCTTATTTCTTAAAACATTAAAACCGCGGTGTAGCGCAACCGTTTTTTTTACTTTTTTAGCAGACCTTCTGCCCCTTTTTAGTAATTGGTGAATTGTTGGCACGGATCTGTGAGCAAGGCGGACAGATTTGCTTCGAAATTTTAGCAAGATATATCTAACACCTTGATGCTAAAATTTCGCTGAACACATTGCGGTTAAAATCTAAAAATATAAAATTAAATATTTTTAGATTTTTTATTTTTATGTTTTTACTAAAATAAAGCGCTTAGCGCTCAATATAATAATTATGTTAGCAAATTAAAAAAACAAAGTCAATCCTTTTCCCCCTTTCTATTAAAATGGCGATGGTGTTCCGGTGATAAAATAAAATATAGCTCTGACAAAATCCCCCAATTTGGAAAGTCCGCCGAAAAAAATAAGAGCTATTAAAATAAAAAGGCCATATTGTTGCAAAAACATTTTTACCCTCTCATATCCTTGTGGTAAAAAATTAAACAAAATCCATGAACCATCAAGAGGAGGAATAGGCAAAAGATTAAAAATAGCCAAAATCATGTTTATCCAAACCGTAAAAGCAAACATTAGAAACAGTCCGGGAGCTGAAATAAATAACGATGAAGGTATAAACCTTATAAGCAAGCCAAAAACCAGCGCCACAGCAAGGTTAGAGGCAGGGCCGGAAATCGCCACCTTCAAAGCCCCCCATTTCTGGTCTTTAAAATTATAAGGATTTATGGGAACCGGTTTTGCCCAGCCAATTAAAAATTGGCTGCCACTTAAAAACAAAAGCAGTGGTAAAATTACAGAACCAAACGGGTCTAAGTGTTTCAGTGGATTCAAAGTAAGGCGCCCTGCGTATTTTGCCGTAGGATCCCCCATTGAGTGAGCAACGCTCCCATGCGCTAATTCATGGATAATAACAGAAAACAGCAGAATAATCAGAAAAAAAATGGTAATTAGAATATCCATAACATTTGTTTTATATTACCACATATTTACCCCGTTAGAAGTTTGCGACTGAAGACATCGCGATAAAAGTTCGCGCGAACTTTTATCGCCACGGATTTATATTATCTAAGAATATATCAATAAATAATATTTTGCAACGGCAAATCTCTAACGGGGTTGAAAAAAAACGAAGATAGTGTTAGTATATGTCTATAAGTTTTAATAAATTAACAGCGAAAGGTGTTACAAACGTAAATTAGACCTGAACTGTATTGGTATATCAGGGTCTAATTTCCGAAGCAATCGTGTTCGCTAGGTTGGGAAATCCCGTCTAGCGGGAATTTCTCGCAACCCTTTCGCTCACACGACCGTGGCAGAAAAAATTTGTCAGCCTTCTATTGTATTTTCTAAATGAAGGGTGCAGGCAGTGTGAAAAATAGTCTACCAGGGTTTTAAAAATCATAAAAAAACACAACTATTATGGCAGAAAAAATTTGTTCAATCTGCGGGAAAAAATCCGCAATGGGCGTTACTCTTGTAAAACTAAGAGGTAAATACAACCCAACTTCAAAAGTAAGGAAATACCCAAACCTTCAATGGCTCAGATTGCCCTCGGGAAAAAGAGTTTTAGCTTGCACTAAGTGTATTAAGCGAACATCAAAAGTCTAAAAACGTAAGTTTAAACCAAATAAAAAATTGGAGGGTCGGACCCTCCAATTTTTTATTCGAGGGCAATTAAGTCTAAATCAGCACACCCCTTTTTGTATGCGACCCAATTATCTACCGCCTGCCGACAACCGTCCACCCCGCCCAAAATTTTTGACAAAAACTCTCTATTTGTAACTGAATTAAAATTATTTTTTCCCAGATAATCCGGATAACTATGCCATTTATCATTTTCCAAAAATTCGGTGATTTTTTTATGGTTCCTAATCCCCTTTTCTTTCCAGCTCGGTTCGATAATGGAAATACGATTAGTGTGGATATATACAAATACATTTTTAAACTGTTCTTCGCTTTTAATGTGCACAGCTCTAAATCTGTTGAAAAGATGCCCCTTGCGATTATATTTTTTATTAAAATAGACTGCATAACCCGTGCCAAGTTTTTGCATAAATTGGCTAACGCCATTATTTTTTAACTGTCGTACTAATAAATGAATATGGTTTGGCATAAAAGAAAACGCCAAAATATCTACCAACACATCTCTTTCCCCAGAAGTTTTGAGGGTCTGACCCTCAAAACTGCTTTGTTTTTCTCGCACCTTTTCTTGTTTGCGTAGTTGTCTCCTCCGCCATATATCAACAAGATTAGAATTATTGAATTCATATATAGAAAAAATGCCACGATAATAATCATTTTCATTATTAAAAATCCTCGTGTCCCCGACCGATCGCAGAACAAGGTGGTAAATTTCATTATTAACTAATTGTGGTCTTTTGCTTGGCATATATTTTGTAGCGTTTTGAGGGTCCGACCCTCAAAACGCTAAGGGGTTTTACTTTAGAATATTATTTTATTATACTATTATTATGCGGGCTGTCGTACAATGGTAGTATTTGCGCACTTGCCCACCTACCTTTTCAACGGGCTATAGTGTAATGGTAGCACGAGTCCATGGGGTGGATTTAGTCTGAGTTCAAATCTCAGTAGCCCGACAATAAAAGGTGGGCAGATGAGGGGTGAGTAAGGTCTGGGCCTGCCCCATTAAATAATTTCGCAAAGCGAAATTAAAATCAGAAAAACTTTATTTAACGAGGCAAAATTCCCAGCACCCGACATCCAATAAAAAACCGCTCTTTGTGGAAAGCGGTTTTTTATTGGATTTCTATTCCTGTCCCAATTTTTATACCCGTACCAACTCCGCCAGGAGAAGTCCCGGAAGGAAAAACCCATCCGCTGTTATATCCGTTGTCAGTTGATATCAATGCGTTCCACGTTGCTCCGCCGGTTGCCGTAGAATAAGATATAGTACAATAATGCGCGGAAACCGTACCTGATGTTTTAGACAAAGTAGCAGCAGAAGTTGTTGTAGCGCCGATGGTAATTTGGTGCGTGGCGTCTCCCGCCGCAATAAAACTACCGGAAATTGTCGTGGTTGTGCCTGAAGTAAAACTTATTGTGGGGCTATTTAATTTACTTATGACTAAATTATTAAAAGTTGGCGATCCGGAGATAGTTTGTGCGCTACCATTCAATGTGACAGTGCCCGTATCGGGTGTAAATGTCCCGCCAGAAGAATTCCAATTTCCACTTACATTAATTTTTGAAGCGGAGTGGGACGTTACAACTCCGCCGGATTCTATGGTCATATCTGTTGTCGTCCATCCGCTACTGTATGATTTTCTGATTATGGCTGTCCCCCCTGAAACATCAGAATTGCCGGCAACTGTAAGGTTTTTTTCGCCCAAATCAAAGATGCCCGCCGTCAAAGTCATATCGCTACCCACCGTTTTATCATCAATCAGGGCATATTCTCCGGCAGAATTATTTATTGTAAGTTTATTACATTCGGTACTGCCAACAGCCATATATGCAAGACTCCCGTCAATATTATAGTAATCCCCATTATAAACAAAAGTTGATGATTGCGGAGTAAGCGTACCGTTAACAATTAAATCGTTGTGAGCCGGCATAACAACATTTACCGGAGTATTACTGTTCTCTGAAGAATTATTACCAAGCTGGGCATAAACATTATTCCCCCAACCATAAACCTTCCCACCGCCAGTGAGAGCTAATGTATCGTACCCATATGTAAACCCGGCTGCCAGAGCCACAATCTTAGAGTCTCCACCCACGTCGCCAAGGTATGTGGTACTTTCTGATTGTTCGCCCTTAAGAACTCGGACAGGGGTATTTTTAGTTGTTGTATTCCCATTTCCGAGCTGACCGGAGGCGTTATACCCCCACGCATAAACTGTACCGCCTACAGTAAAAGCCGAACTGCCATATCCACCACCCATAACGCCGGCAATTGCCGAGTTTCCTCCTGCGTCACCAAGATAAGTGGTGCTTTCCGACTGCTCGCCTTTCAGTGCTCTTACGGGTGTTGTGTTAGTACCAGTCCAATTACCAGACCCCAATTCTCCATGCCCGCTATAGCCTAAACCATAAACCGCCGTACCGTCCGCAGTTAAAGCTAAAGTGTGATAAATTCCTGAAGCTATATCCACGATTGCCGAGTCACCTCCTGCGTCACCAAGGTATGTGGTACTTTCCGACTGCGCACCTTTCAATGCTCTGACAGGAGTCTGACTTTGGCTCGTTGAATTATTTGCAAGCTGACCAACGTTGTTATATCCCCAACTATATAAACCCTTTCCATCAGCAGTAATGGCTGCCATGTGTAGATATCCACAAGTCACATCAATGATTGCCGAATCACCGCCTGCATCTCCAAGGTATGTGGTGCTTTCTGACTGTTCACCTTTCACAACGCGGACGGGGGAGGTGCTACTGCTGGTAGAATTATTTCCAAGCTGACCATTTGTTCCGCGACCCCAAGTATAAACAGCGCCACCAGCAGTTACTGCTGCGCTATCATAAAGAGCTGCTGCTACTTTTACAATCTTCGAACCTCCGCCCGCATCACCAAGATACGTAGTACTTTCCGATTGCGCACCTTTCACGACACGGACAGGAGTATAGCGCGCGCTACCGGTTCCATCGCCCAACTCTCCAGTTCCATTATATCCCCAGGCATAAACAGCGCCGCCCTCTGTTACGGCCAATGCATGAAGCACTCCCGAAGCAATATCAACAATTGCCGAGTTTCCTCCCGCGTCGCCAAGGTATGTGGTACTTTCCGACTGTGCGCCTTTCAGCACACGGACGGGAGTTGATGTGCTAACATTGTTCCCTATTCCTAAATTTCCTTGCCAGCCATTACCCCAAGTATATACAGCTGTACCGTCTGAAGAAACCGCCACAGAAAAGGTTTCGCTGGCTGCAATCTTAGAAATATTATTTAAAGAAACATTTGTAACACTACCCTGATCACTATAGTCTAATGGTTTAATGGGGGTTTTCTTAAGTGTAGTTGTGCCATCGCCCAATTGTCCGTAACTATTATTTCCCCAAATATATACATCTCCTCCTTGAGTTAAAGCAAACGAATGATATGCATATTGTATGCCATCAGAGCCTGCCGCAACAATTGCCGAACTTCCTCCTGCGTCGCCAAGGTATGTGGTGCTTTCTGACTGCGCGCCCTTTAACACACGAACAGGAGCATAGCGAGACGACTGACTATTGTCCCCAAGCTGACCATAAGCATTATATCCCCACGCATAAACTGCTGTGCCATCAACAGTAATAGCCATATTATAATAACCTCCCGATGCAATAATTTTCCCTATAGCCAGGTTTCCGCCAGCGTCTCCAAGATATGTAGTACTTCCTGACTGCGCACCCTTTAAGACGCGAACAGGGACGCTATGAGCTGACGAATCAGCACTGTTGATTCCAAGTTGCCCCATCGAATTATATCCCCAGTCATAAACTGCCTTCCCATCTGCCGTTAGAGCCATTCCTTGATACAATCCAGAACTTATGGCAGTGATAGCCGAGTTTCCTCCTGCGTCTCCAAGGTACGTGGCGCTTTCTGACTGCGCGCCTTTTAAAACACGCACTGGAGTAGTACTTTGAGTCGTAGAATTATTTCCAAGCTGGCCGTAATAATTATACCCCCACGTATACACCGCTGTACCGTCAACTGTTACGGCCATCCCTTCCATGACGCCTCCTGCAATCGCAACAATTGCCGAGTTTCCACCTGCGTCGCCAAGATAAGTGGTGCTTTCTGATTGCTCACCCTTGAGAACGCGAACAGGAGTGGTACGACCGGTAGTCGTCCCGTCACCAAGCTGGCCATAATAATTATACCCCCAAGTGTAAACCGCTGTGCCATCGGCGGACAGAGCCATAAGAGACCCTGCATTACTTGATGAAATACTAGAAATAGCCACAATTCTTGAGTTACCACCGGCGTCGCCAAGGTAGGTGGTACTTTCCGACTGCGCGCCCTTGAGAACGCGAACAGGAGTGTAGCTGTTTGCTGTATTTCCGTTTCCAAGCTGTCCGTGTCCATTATATCCCCAAATATATACCGCCGTTCCATCTGCAGTTAAAGCCACTGTGTTTCCGGAACTTCCAGCACCCACTGTAGCCACGGCCACAATTGCCGAATTCCCGCCTGCGTCTCCAAGGTATGTGGTACTTTCTGACTGCGCTCCCTTTAAGACGCGGACTGGAGTACCTTTCGCAGAAGTAGTTCCGTCTCCAAGTTGACCGTAGTTATTCATACCCCAGGCATAAACTGCCGTACCATCAGCAGACACAGCAACTGTATGATAAAACCCTGCAGCAATTTGTGAGATACCATATAAAACATTTGTTCCTGCAGACCAAGACAAATTCCAATTATTTGAGCCAGCTTCAAGCGTCTGGCTGTTTCCAATTTTTAAATCTCTTAAAACTGTTACATTATTTGATCCGGTTTTGCTTGTTGCAGTTGCGCCGGATCCGTCCCCAAATGTAAGGTTATAGAATGTCCAATCTGTACTCCCGCCAAAAGAACCCGTACCGTCTATAAGAAAAATACCGTCTGTCATATTAATAGTGCCGTTGCCCGTAACGCTCCCGCCCAAAACAGTGACATTCCCTCCTCCCGTAAGCGTCCCGGCACTTATAGAAATGCTTCCGCTGACTGCAACGTCGTAGTTATATACGTCTGTATTCACGGTTATATTTGACGAAGAAAGGTCAAAACCCACAACAGAAACATCTTCATCTAAGGTAACAGTTCCCGTGCCGGAGCTTGAATCAAAATACACGTTGTCTGCGGAAGTTGGAAGATTACCTGCATCGGGCGATCCTCCAGAAGAAGTTGCCCAATGGTTTGTTGCGTCAGACCAGTCCCCCGTTCCAGCCACCCAGTAAAGATCTCTGGCTGCGGGATCGACAATAAAATCAATATCAACCCCTCCTATAATTTTTAGGTCAAACGTATCGGTCGGATTTTGTAAACTTGTCAGTAGAACCTTATACAATCCTTCTTGTCCTATTTGGGGAAAATCAGCAACCTTGTCCCCTTCCATATAGTCGCCGTTTTGATCTTTATACACAGGGTATACTTCTATTTTAGCGAATTGGTTTGGGTTTGTCGGTTTTGCATAAATTGTATTATCTTTCGTATTATCCAATATCTGATGGAAAGTAGCGCGCACATAATTGCCGGCAGGAATTGAAGCCCACACTCCGTCTTTTGCTTTTACTTCTCCATAAATATCCGCTACTACGTTTTGTTTCTCGTCGAGTTGAAATGCCTGGGAAATAAAAATTATATCAAAAATCTGGTCAGATAAATGGGGTATTGTCCATTGTATATAGTCCAAATATCCGTCACCATTCGCGTCTTCAGCCTTAAACGGGACTTTTTGTCCTCCGTTATTTTTCCACTGCACCTTTATCCTTCCTTCTTGGCCTACTTTATATACTTTTGGCAACGCGGTGTAAGCGAGCACATTTTTGTATCCGGAATTACTTGGATCGCTTATGGTTACCTCTTTTAACCCATTTAATACTTTTCCTTTTATCTCCGGAGCCGGAGTCTGGTAATGAATTTCAATGTAATTTCCTCCTGTGCCAAGCGAAGCAACATCATAAAATTTACTCTGCCCTTGGCTTACCAGATGCAAATTTAATAAATCTTTTATTTTATAGTAAATATCCGCCAACAAATTTTGAGCTACCGGTAAAAGGGCCGCCTCAAAAGAAGATTTTTTATCTAAAGCATTTTCAGATCTCTCTTTAGAACCCTGCGCATCCTGTAAGTAACTTAAATCTTTGTCTTTCTGGGCCTCTGACGCATCCTTTGCATTTATTCTTTCAGCTGATTTTGGCAACTGTAAAAAGCGCTGGTTATTCTTTAAATCCTTAGAATTGATTACTGCAACCCATTTTACAGGTTGGCCCACAACAATCTGCGATGACTGAAGCACTCGCGGATCAAAAACAAGTTCTGGAGAAACTTTCGGTTTTAATAAAGAAACCCCAAAAAATAATACAGAAAACACAAAAACAACAGTAACTAAGCCAACGAATAAAAATAAAAAATTTTTTTTCGGGAATAGCATCTCTATTTATTTGATTTTAGATGAGAAAACCCATTCTTTAACAGACGATAACGACTGTACAAGATTGGCGCCCGCTTTTTGGATAATCGGCACAGATGATACTGCTTTTGAAGTAGAACCGAAAATCCACTTTATAAAATTCCAAACACCGTTAATTAATGTTGATGCCGCCTCTTCAATTATGTTAACCGTAGCATCTACCGGGTTTTCAATTGTCGGTTCTGGTGTTGGTTCTGGGGTCGGTTGCGCTGCTACATTCACAATTATGCTCGCCTTGAGATTATTTGCATTAGTGAGGTTTTCTGCAAGAGACAAATCACCGGAAAAAAGATATGTTCCCGGAGTATTACCATCGTAGGTTGGCGTTCCGTTGTCCCAATTAATTGTTATCTCTTGAGTTGAGTCGTCCGACAGCGTGACAAAAATCGTTTGTGGCAGACTCACAGAAGTAACATCCGTTTCATATTCAACGCTAATATCGCTTACCGAGGCTATTGATATAACATCAAGAATCTCCGGCGCAGGAGTTGGAGTTGGCTCGGGCGCAGCTTCCGGCGTAGGTGTTACTTCCGGCGTAGGCTTAGCCTTCGGCTTGGGTGTAGCCTTCGGCTTGGGTGTAATTTCCGGTGAAGGTGTTGGTGAGGATGTTGGTGTAATTGTTATTTGCTCATCTGATGGGGTTGTTGTTGATATTATCGGTATTTCCGGTAAAGTCGGCGTAGGTGTTATAACAGGTTTTTCAGATGAAGTCGTCTGTTCCGGCGCAGTAAATACACCGGGAGCAGCTGCGCCATTACACCCGCCTTTCATTTTTTGCCAATTACCGTTTTCATCAAGCCACGTGCAATAAATGTCTCCGTTAGAAGCTATCATTTGCAGATATTTAACGGTGGCCGTGTCTGTTGTAAAACTTTGCGTTGCTAATGTGGCAATACTTGCAACACCATCCTTAAATCCAACTCCCAAAGAAGCCAAAGCGGTTTTTACTTTACTTACA
>Ga0265595_1000122_pt1 | contig 73389 bp, 86 predicted proteins | sample saktaG_15_FD_190148 | JGI IMG/M metagenome (GOLD analysis project Ga0265595, IMG submission 190148) | Saline water microbial communities from Sakinaw Lake, British Columbia, Canada - sak_2013_06_06_50m | ecosystem: Environmental > Aquatic > Non-marine Saline and Alkaline > Saline ... | reverse complement strand
GTTCAGCCGGGATGGGGTGTCATACTGTCTGGAGTTCAGTTGGTAAGGTTCAGAACATATGTGCGTCAGAAATAGACGACAACACTTTGCCGCCCTGATCAAGACTGCCGTGAATCCCTATGTTAGGGAACTTTTTCAGACGTTCTCTACCATCCCTACGCCAACTCCGCCAACATCCGGTCTATCTTCTCCGCAGTTAGGTTCTCGTAATACGTCGCATCTACCTGCATCATCGGCGCGGTGCCGCAGGAGCCGAGGCACTCAACGGTGAGCAGGGTGAATTTGTTGTCTTCTGGTTTGACAAAATCCAGATGTATGGTACACTATTCTGTGGATCGGGTGGCCGAGCGCGCTAGAGGCACAAGTCTCTAAGCTCCTTGGCTTTAGGCCCGCAAGGGAGCCCCGGTCCTTTTTTATTTGAAGAGCTGCTGGATGTCCTTGAGGGTGATCTTTCGCTCAGCCTTCTTGAACCGTTCGACTACCATTTCCACTCGTCCTCATCCCAAGTGGATAGCGTGAGCACATCTCCATTGAGCAGCTTGTCATCACCCTGTTCTGCCATTGCTTTGAATTGGCTTTCCCAACTGATTTCTATGTCGGTTGTTCGCCCTGCACGATAGTCCTCCCGGGCTTCACGCGCCATTTCACGCATCACACGCTTCGCCTCCGGTTTGGTCAATAACTCATCCCACTTTTCTTCCGCCGTCTCGATTTCTTCTTCCTCCAGCCAGTCCTTGTATTCCTTGGTGGTCTGGAACTCCAGAAACCGCGCAAAATTGATAAGCTGCACAATATGCTCAGGCGGCAATTTGCGAATAATGCCGATTACTGTCTGCTCGTACGCTGAAGGCTGAAAATGCATTCGTTTTTCCATCGTGTCATTCTCCCTATACCAACTCCGCCAAAATCCAGTCTATCTTCTCCGCAGTAGGCCAAGTTTACCAGTAATGGTGTACTAATTCGCGGATGTAGCGGTCGTAGAGGGAACGTACCTGGGCCATCGTCTCCTCAGAGAGTGGAGGCAGATCCGCGGCAGCGAAGTTCTCTTCGGCCTGCGACGGACGCTTCGCACCGGGGATGGCGCATGTCACGGCATCAAACATCAAAATCCAACGCAAGGCAAACTGCACCATACTCATTCCCGCCGGGCAGATAGCCTTTAATTCCTCAACTGCTTGCAAGCCAACGTCGTAATCAACGCCGGAGAAAGTTTCACCCCGATCAAACGCCTCACCATAGCGGTTAAACGCGCGGTGGTCGTCAGCCGCGAAGGTGGTATCTGGTTTTAGTTTGCCCGTGAGCATCCCGGAGGCCAGCGGCACACGCGCCAGGATACCCACTTTACGCTTCTGGGCTTGCTCAAATAGAAGCTCGGCGGGTCGGTGCCGGAACATGTTGAAGATGATTTGCACGTTTTGCACGTTGGGATACTCTATTGCCTTGAGAGCTTCTTCCACCTTTTCCACACTCACGCCGTAGTAGCGAACTTTGCCCGCTTTGACTAGGTCATCGAGCACGCCAAAGACCTCCGGCATGTAGTAGACCTGGGTAGGCGGGCAGTGGAGTTGGAGCAAATCGAGGGCCTCTGTATCCAGGTTCTTGAGACTGCGCTCCACAAAGGCCGTGAGGTTTTCGCGATTGTAGCCTGCCGCGACGTGTGGATCTAACCGCCGTCCGGCCTTGGTGGCGATGTAGATGGGTTCACTGTGTTCGCGACGCAGTTGCGCCAGCAGCCGTTCGCTGCGACCGTCGCCATAAACGTCGGCGGTGTCGAAGAAGTTGACGCCAAGCTCTACGGCCCGGTGTAGCGCCGCTAACGACTCGGCATCTTTGACCGGGCCCCACGCCCCGCCAATGGCCCACGAGCCAAAGCTCACGGCAGACACTTTCCAGCCTGTGCGTCCCAGTTCTCGGTATTGCATAGATTCACCTCCCGTTCAATCTACGAAGCTACGCAGTGATCGTCAAGCCATACCATGATACCTCACTTCTCGTTACGACGCCCTGTCCCTACACCGACTCCGCTAAAATCCGGTCTATCTTCTCCTCAGTCAGATTCTCGTGATACGTCTCATCTACCTGCATCATCGGCGCGGTGCCGCAGGAGCCGAGGCACTCGACGGTGAGCAGGGTGAATTTGCCGTCTTTTGGTTTGACAAAATCCCAATGTATGGTATAATATCTGTGGATCGGGTGGCCGAGCGCGCTAGAGACATACGTCTCTAAGCTCCTTGGCTTTAAGCCCGCAAGGGAACCCCGGTCCTTTTTTATTTGAAGAGCTGCTGGATGTCCTTGATGGCAATCTTTCGATCCGCCTCCTTGTCTCCCAGATAGACTCTCCTTGCCAATATATCAGCCGCCGAGCCCCTTACTTCCCAAAAGCTGATAAACTCCCCGCGTAACGAAGGATCCTCACGGTGTAAAAGGTTGAGGAGAAAGACCTTGATCAGCCCCTCATTCTTTTCCCCTGGATAGTCTTTGTCAATCACCACATGCTCAATGTGCTGAAGATGCGGTTTGATGAGAAGATAGACGAAGGCGGCCAGTAAGCTATACCGGTAGAAAGCCTTGCTGTGGTTGGGGCGCCAGGCTCTGAGCCAGTCCCTCGCAGCACGTTTGATGCTACTTTCAATCAGAATTGATCCCCGGATTCCATCCGAAAAAGCGACGGCGGTGTTCTTGCCCCACTGCTCTACCTTTGCACTGAGATTAACTTCAACAACGTAGGGCATGGGCCCGCTCCCTTACGCCAGCTCCCCTGGAATCCGCTCTATCTTCTCTTCAGTCAGACTCTCGTGATTCCGTCGCCTCCCTCAGATAGCGGTCAAACCAGCGCAGGATGTGGCTCAACCTTTCAATGCGTCGGTCTGTGCGCCCTCCGCGCGAAAGGCCGTGCGGCTCGTCTGGGAAACGAACCATTTCGGTATCCACCCCTAGCTTCTTGAGTGCCACGAAGATCTGCTCGCCCTGCTCCATATCACACCGCAAGTCCTGTTCGCTGTGGATGACGAGGGTGGGTGTTTTGGCGTTGCCGATGTATTTCAGCGGGGATTGTCGCCAGTAGTTCTCGAGGTTCTCCCAGGGGGGCTCGTTTCCAAGCTCTATTTGGAAGGACCAGTTGAAGTCGCTGGAGCCGTACATGCTGATCAGGTTGCTGACACTTCGCTGCGTGACCGCCGCCCGGAAGCGGTCTGTGTGTCCAATGATCCAGTTGGTCATGTAACCGCCGTAACTGCCGCCGGTGACGCCCATCCTTGCGGGGTCAATGTATGGTTTCTGCTGGACGAAATCAACCCAGGCCATCAAATCGTCGTAGTCCACCGTGCCCCAGTTGTTCCAGATGGCCCTGGTGTGTTCCTCGCCGTATCCCTGCCCACCGCGCGGGTTGCAGAAATGAACGACGTAGCCGTGGGCGGCTAAATAGTAGAACTCGTGCATGAAGAAGTTGCCGTACTGCGCCTGGGGGCCGCCGTGAATCTCCAGAATCGAGGGGTACTTTTTCGATTCGTCGAAACCAGGCGGTTTGAGGATCCAACCCTGCAAATCGTTGTCGGCCGCGCCCTTGAACCAAACTTCTTCGATTTCCCCCAGATCGCGAGCCTGCAGCAGATTCTCGTTGGCGTGCGTCAACTTGCGTGACTGCCCAGTGGCCAGGTCTTGCACCCAGACCTGTCCCAGGTCGGTCATGTCGGCATGGAAATAGGCCAGCCTCGACTGCTCTTGATCAAAACTAAACGACCCTACACCCCCCTGGTCCCCGATCACCGTTTGCAGGCTGCGCTCATCCCCATCCAGCGCCACCGATTTGAGGACGGTGTTCCCGTGCTGCGACACTTGAAAGTAGAGCCTGCTCCCATCTTTCGACCAGGTGGGCGGCGTCATCGGCAGGTGGCCCGGGAGATCGTTAATGGTCGTGCTGGATACGTCGAAATCAAACTTCTCCGTCAGGTTCTTGGCCTCTCCGCTGCCGTCCGCGCTGTCCTGAGTGGCTCGACTGAGCTCGCCGAAGTCCTGTCGAAGGGCCGGGACAATCCACAGGCAGGTGTTCTTCCACCACTGCTCTTTTCCCTCTTGCCCGAAGTAGGCCAGCCATTTTCCGTCCGGCGAAAAAGTGGGGCTTTCCTTCGGTCCCACAGGCGTCTCGACTTTGCGGAGCTCCCCGCCCTCCGCCGAAATGACGAACAAATCTATGGCGTCCGGATCGAGATCGGGGTCCTCGCTGTGGTTGGAACAGAAGACGATTTGCGTCCCGTCCGGCGACCAGCGCGGTTTCCACTCGTCGTAAACGTCGCTGTCGGTCAATTGCCTGGCTCTGCCCGTGCGGGCGTCAATCGTCCAGATATGCCAGCGATCCTGGGGCAAGAACCCGCTTCCATCCAGCTTGTAAAAGACCCGCCTGATGTGGCGCGAAACGACGCCCAATTTCTTCTTTTGCTCGTCTTCTTCCCGCTCGATGTCTTCTTTGTCCTTTTTGCGGAACTGGCAGACGAGCTGCTCGCCATCGGGCGACCATTCGAAGGCATCAAATTCGCCTTTCAGGTCGGTGAGAGGTCGTGCTTCCCCGCCGTGAAAGGGGATGACGTGAATTTGCGGCTGCTTTTCATCGCCTCGATTGGAAACAAAGGCGACCTCACTGCCGTCGGGCGACCATCTGGGCCGGCTGTCCGTTTGATCGCCATAAGTGAACTGTCGAGCGCGCCCCCTGTCGGTGGGACCAATCCACAAGTTGGCGTACTTCTTCTCCGTCTTTTTATCTACTCGCTGGACACAGAACACGACGTGTCGGCCGTCCGGCGAGATTTGGCAGTCTGTAATCAATTGGAAACGATACAAATCCTCCGCCGTGATGCGACGTTTTTTTCGTGTTGGCATGGTTCCTCCATGTGATGTATGTTGGTTGTTCGCCCTTCGTAATAGTCCTCTTCCCTCCCACCCCCGTAAACTTAAGGCTCGAAGGCCCGTCCTCGGGCCGCCCCGGGGACGGGCCTCAGAGCTTAAGTTTACGCTGATGGTCCTCTTCCCTACGCCAACTCCGCCAGAATCCGATCTATCTTCTCCTCGGTCAGATTCTCGTGATACGTCTCATCTATCTGCATCATCGGCGCGGTGCCGCAGGAGCCGAGGCACTCGACGGTGAGGAGGGTGAACTTGCCATCGGGGGTGGTCTGGCCGACCTCTATGCCCAGCTTGCGACTGAGGTACTCAACGAGGTGCTCCGCGCCCAGAAGCGAGCAGGTTATGTTGGTGCAAACCTGGATGACGTGCTCACCCACCGGCTGCGTGTAGAGCATGGTGTAGAAGCTGGCCACCGAAGCCACCTCGGTGGGCGGCAGGTCCATCGCCTGGCCCACCTCCTGCATGACCTCTTCGCTCAGCCAGCCATGCTCGCGCTGGGCAATCTCCAGCGCCGGCAACAGCGCCGACTTGGGGTCGGGATACTTGCCTTTGAGTTCGCTTATCTTTGCCCTGGCCTTCTCCGAAAGCACGATTCCTCCTACCTCTTGCCACTTGCTTCTTGCCACTTGCCTCTTGCTACCTATCCACTTCTCCCAGCGTGATGTCAATCGAGCCGATGATGGCGACCATGTCGGAGAGCATCTGCCCCCGGGCCATGATGCCGGCCGCGCTGAGGTTGGAGAACGACGGACCTCGGATCTTGCAGCGATAGGGCCTGGGGCCGCCGTCGCTGACGACGTAGAATCCCAACTCGCCTTTGGGGTTCTCGCAGCCGACGTAGACCTCGCCCGGCGGGGTGCTGAAGCCCTCGGTCACCAGCTTGAACTGGTGGATCAGAGCTTCCATGCTGACGTCCAGCTCATCCCTCGGCGGCAGGGCGATCTTGCGGTCGGCGCACTTCACCGGGCCAGCGGGGAGTTTATCCAGGGCCTGCTCAATGATGCGGAGGCTCTGACGCATCTCCTCCATGCGCACCAGGTAGCGGGCGTAGGCGTCGCCCTCGGGCCGGGTGGGGATATCGAACTCGAAGTCCTGGTAGCTGGAATAGGGCCTGGCCTGGCGCACGTCGTACTCCACCCCGCTTCCCCGCAGGCAAGGCCCGGTCACACCGTAGGCGATGGCCGCCTCCTGGGGCAGCACCCCGATGCCCACCGTGCGCGACTTGAAGATGGGGTTGTCGGTAATCATGGTGTGGTACTCTTTCAGATGTTGAGGCATCCCGGCGATGAAGGCTCGCACCGCATCAGTCCAGCCGTCAGGGGCGTCCCAGCGCACCCCGCCGATGGTGAAATAGGTTGGAGTCTGGCGCGCGCCGCAGATCATCTCGAACAGATTGTAGATGTCCTCCCGGTCGCGGAAGCAATACATCAGCAGGCTCATGATGGCGCCCGCCAGGTCGAGGACGCTGGTGCCCAGCCAGATGAGGTGGGAGGCCAGCCGCTGCAGCTCGCAGCATAAGACCCGCAGGTATTGGGCGCGCGGCGGTATCTCAACGTCGAGTAGCTTCTCCACGGCCAGGACGTAGGGCAGATTGTTGTTCATCCCTGCCACGTAGTCCATGCGGTCGGTGTAGGGGACGATCTGCTGATAGAGCTTGTGCTCGGCCGTCTTCTCGATGCCGGAGTGAAGGTGGCCGATGTCGGGGTGCGCGCTGATCATCGTCTCGCCATCCAGCTCCAGCACCACCCGCAACACCCCGTGAGTGGCCGGGTGCTGCGGCCCCAGGTTGAGGATCATGTGCTTCTCGGCGTCAATGCCGGGCGGGAGCGTGGGCGGCCTGGACTCGGCGGGCATGATCTGCTCTCCCACGGTTTCCAGCTCAGGGGTCTCTCGGTTGGCGGAGAAGACCACCGGCTCGCCCCCCAGGGGGTAATCTTTGCGCAGGGGATGGCCGACCCACTCGTCGGGCAGCAGGATGCGCCGCAGGTCGGGATGCCCCTCGAAGACGATGCCCATCAGGTCGTAGGCTTCCCGCTCGTGCCAGTTGGCTGCCGGCCAGACGCTGCTGACGGTTGGGACTTTGGGCGGGTTGCCGGCGATGGACGCCTTCAGACGCAGGTGGTAACTATGAGGGATGGAGTAGAGCTGGTAGACGGCGGAAAACCTCGCTGGGGCGAAGCGCGGGTCTAACCCCAGTTCCGAACGATCCAGGCCGGTCACGAAGAGGAGGGTAGTGTACTGCAGGTCGGGGTCGTCGCGGAGGAAAGTGCACACCTCCACCAGCTCCTCGGCCCGAACCGCGACCGTCGTTTCTCCGCGGAATTCCTCTACTCCTAGAACAGCCTCCGGGAACCGGCCTTTAAGTTTCTCAATGGGACTCACATCTTCGGTCACATTCATTCCTTGATTGTTACTCGTTGCCTCATTACTCATCGCCTCGTCACTCATAATCCGTGAACTTCTCTTGCTCTATCTTCTCTTGCAGCCTGGTGATGGCGTAGAGCAGGGCCTCGGGGCGGGGTGGGCAGCCTGGGACATAAACGTCCACGGGAATGATCTTGTCCACCCCCTGGATGATGGCGTAGTTGTTGAACATTCCCCCGGAGGAGGCGCAGGCCCCCATGGCGATGACCCACTTGGGCTCCAGCATCTGTTCGTAGAGCCGCTTGACCACCGGGGCCATCTTCTGCGAGACCCGGCCAGAAATGATCATGACGTCGGATTGGCGGGGCGAGGCTCGGAACGCCTCCCCGCCGAAGCGGGCGATGTCGTGGCGGGAGACCCCGCTGTGCATCATCTCGATGGCGCAGCAGGCCAGCCCAAAAGTGAGCGGCCAGGGCGAGGACTTGCGGGCCCAGTTGACCAGCTTCTCCAGGGTGGTGGTGAGGATCGTGTCTCCTAACTTGGTCTCTAATCCCACTCCAGAGCCCCTTTCTTCCAGATGTAGACGTACCCCACCAGGAGGATGATTACGAAGATGGCCATGGCTACCAAACCGAAGACCTTGAGGTCTCTAAATACTGTCGCCCAGGGATACAGAAAAATCACCGCTATATCCAGCACAATGAACAGCATAGCCGTGAGGTAGTATTTGACCGGGAATCGCTGCCGAGCGTCGCCGAAGGGGATCTTGCCACATTCATAAGGGAGGAGCTTGGTTTCGGTGGGCTTGTGGGGACCCAACAGGGCGGGCACGATGAGGGCCAGACAGGCGAAGGCGGTGGCGACTATGACGAGGATCAAGATAGGGAGGTAATCAACGGGCATGAAATTGAGTTCCTCTCCGATTGAATGTGCCGCGCGTTGGCGGGCCAGGTGGCGGAATGGTTCTTGGGGAACAACGGCGTTCAGTTTATCACGATTGTACCTGTTTGTCAAATTGATAAAAAGCAGATTTGACATGTGTTGAGAGTTCCAATATAATACTATGGCGTTTTCTGTTTGGAGCACGAGGTACTATCTGGCTGAACAGTGAATTGATAAGACTGCGGAAGGAGAATTGCTCAACAATGAAAAAGAGACTCGTTTTCATCGTACTGGCTTTGGCCTTGATAGTGGCGATACTTCCTATTATCGGCCGAGCTGAGCAGCCCCCGGGTTCGCTGCAAGAAGCGGCCGAGGTCTACTTTGGTGGTGGGCCCAGGACCATCAATGCGGTCGATCTGTTCGAGAATCTGAACGACGGCGACCCGGAGAACGACCCTTACATCATCAGTCTGCGCTCTGCTGAGGACTATGCCAAGGGGCACGTTCCTGGGGCGGTGAACATGAGCGTGAAGACGCTGTTCACTGCTGAGAACCTGGCTACCATTCCGCCTGACAAGGACGTGGTGGTGATCTGCTACACAGGTCAGACGGCTGGTCAGGCGACGGTGGGGTTGAACATGCTGGGCTACGAGGCTTACAGCTTGCTGTTTGGGATGTCGTCCTGGACCACCGATCCCGAGGTGTACGTCAAGCGCTTCGATCCTGAGGTGCACGCGACTGACTATCGCATTGACACCGAAGCTCACGAGCCGGGCGGCCCCTACAGCCTGCCGGCCCCACTGGCGGCGAGTATCTTTGGTTCAGCCGAGGCCTACTTCAGCGGAGGTCCCAGGACCATCAGTGCTGCCGATCTGTTCGAGAATCTGAACGACGGCGACCTGGAGAACGATCCCTACATCATCAGCTTGCGTTCTGCCGAGGACTATGCCAAGGGACACGTTCCTGGGGCGGTGAACATGAGCGTGAAGACGCTGTTCACTGCTGAGAGCCTGGCCACCATTCCTTCTGACAAGGCGGTGGTAGTGATTTGCTACACAGGTCAGACGGCTGGTCAGGCGACGGCGGGGCTGAACATGTTGGGCTACGAGGCTTACGGCCTGCTGCATGGGATGTCGTCCTGGACTACCGATCCTGAGGTGTACGTCAAGCGCTTCAATCCTGAGACGCACGCCGCCGACTACCGCATTGACACCGAGGCCCACGAACCAGGCGGTCCCTATAAGCTACCATTTGCGGTGGTCGAAGGGGAGGTCAAACCAGTCCCCCAGCCAACACCTGAGGCTGGACTGCTGCCGGTGTCGGTCGGGGCCATGAACTGCGTGACTTGCCACACCGACGAGCCGAGCTTGCAAGCTTTGGCTGTAGAGGAGGAGGTGAAGTCGGAGGAAACCTCCGGCGAGGGCTGAGCGGGGGAGTTGCCTCCGTTGGAGGCATGGGAGAAGGTTTTCGTCGGTGACGCGTTCCTGGTTTCGGTCCATAATGTTCAAAATTGCATTGGTTGCCACGGGGGCGTCGAAGGAGTAGACGACAAGGATGCGGCCCACGAAGGTGTGGTGCGAGATCCCGTGGAGGCCTCCGAGCGGGTCTGTGGCATTTGCCACGTTGACGCCACTGAACATGCTGTTACTAGCCTGCACCAGAATCTTACGGGCTATCAAACCGCGTTGACCGCCCGTGGGGCCGATTTCACTGATCCTCACATGGAGGAAGCATTTGACAACCACTGTAGCGACTGCCATACCACCTGCGGTCAGTGCCACATCAGCCGGCCGACCGCCCTGGGTGGCGGCCTGCTCAAGGGACACGAGGTCAAAGAAGTCGCCTCTATGAAGGATACCTGCACGGCCTGCCACTCTGCCCGCGTGGCCAACGAATATCAGGGCAAGAACGAGGGAGTCGAGGGAAGTGTCCATTGGCTAGAGGAGGGGATGTCCTGCTTCGACTGCCACGATACCAGCCAGTACCACGGCGACGGCACCGAATATGCCCATCGCTACGAAGGCGCCCCAGGCGTGAATTGCCTGGATTGTCACCCCGAGGTGGCTCCTGACCAAAGCGAGATAGAGGAACACAAGATCCACGCTGGCAAGGTAGCCTGCGAAGTCTGTCACGCCTCCGGCCCGTATAAGAGCTGCTACAACTGCCACGTGGCCCTGGACGACAAAGGGTTGCCCTACTACAAGACCGACAGTAGTGAGTTGACCTTCGAGATCGGGCGCAATCCCATAAAGAGCGAGGACCGACCTTGGGATTACGTCCTGGTGCGCCACGTCCCTGTTGCGGCGGACACCTTCGCTTTTTATGGGGACGACCTGTTACCTGACTTCGACAACGTGCCGACGTGGAAGTACGCCACGCCCCACAACATCCAGCGGGTCACGGCCCAAAACGAGAGCTGCGAAAGCTGCCACGGCAATCCAGACCTCTTCCTGACAGCCGACGATGTGGCTGCGAATGAAATGGTGGCCAACGCTGACGTAATCGTCGAACAAGTGCCACCCATAATGCCTCACCCCGGCCTGGCCGGGTACAAGATTCCCCAGGCGTGCGTTGAATGCCACCCCAGGGCAGCCGAGGAAGATTGGGGGTTGCTCAACGACAACATACACTCCCTCGACTGGGTGGTCGAACCGGCGGGCGAGGTCATCCTATGCGATGATTGTCACTCTCCAGAAGGCAGTTTCGACTGGGCGGCGGCTGGCTACGGCACTGAGGAGGCTGCCGAGTTCATCTGGTCAGAGTATCCACCAATCACGGAGACCTCGTATCGTTCTGAACCATACTGGCTCGGGGTGGTGGGGATAGGCTTTGCCATCCTTATCGTTATCAATGTCGTGGCGGTCGTCGTGCTGGTGAATCGTCGGTCCAAGACCGGCTGATCGCATACCACAGGAGGCCGTTACTTATCTTTAGGAGATCGAAATGGATAGCAACAAACGAGCGACGGTGGATCGAAGAGATTTTCTCAAGCTCACGGGCGTTGGTCTGGGCGGATTGTTCCTGCAACCGTCGGGGCAGGCTTTCGCTTCTGCTCCGAACGAGGAAGACGCGGCTATCTTATACGATGTTTCCAAGTGCACTGGTTGCCGGGTCTGCGAGGAGGCCTGCAAGGAATACAACAGCTTGCCGATAGAGACGACGCCTCCTTCTGACCTGTCAGCCATCAAGTGGAATCTGATCAAGCAGCGGCAGGGGGTTGATGCGGCGGACTGGCCTTTCTTCTACTACCAGTGCATGCACTGTACCGATGCTGCTTGTGTGATGGTTTGTCCAACCGAGGCGCTGCATAAGGATGCCGAGGGCTTCGTGGCCTTCGACCAGAAAAAATGTAATGGCTGCGGCTACTGCACCCAGTTCTGTCCCTTTGGCGTGCCCCATCTGGGGGACGTCAACCTGATCACCGGCCAGGCTAAGGCTGCCAAGTGCACCTTTTGTCAGGAGAAAGTGCGGGCAGGCACAGGTGGGCCGTCCTGTGCCGAGGCTTGCCCAACTGGGGCCCTGACGTGGGGCAGACGTGGGACGCTGTTGGAAGAGGCAAAGGCCAGGGTGGCCGATCTGAAAGCCGAAGGCTACAAAGAAGCCAGGCTCTACGGTGAGAGCGAGGCTGGTGGGCTGCATCGCCTGAGCATCTTGCTGGACGAGCCACGGGCCTATGGTCTGCCTGCTGATCCCCAAGGCCCGATCTCTTTCTCTTTCATTTGGCAGAAGGTGATCCAGCCTCTAGGGGGGATCGCTGTGGGCGCTACGGCCCTGGGCCTGATGATAGACTGGCTGGTAGCGCGCACCCAGATCAAGGTAGAGGAGGCATAGCATGGCAGACAGGCAAAAAGAGATCCTGGTGTTCAACACGACGCAGCGCTTCGTGCACTGGCTGCACACGGCGGCTTTTGCGGTGCTGATGATCACCGGCGCTATGCTCTACATTCCGTGGTTCGGCAACTCCATCGCTCAGGGTGCAGGGGGGTATGCCATACGCCTCATCCATCGCATTGGGGCCGTGGCCTTCATGCTGGTACCCGTCATCTACGTCGTCGAGACCCCCAAGGAATGGCTGGCTTCCATGAAGCGAGTGTTCACCTGGAACAAGGATGATCTGGGTTGGCTGAAAGCTGCCCCGGCCTACTACTTCCTGGGCGACGAAGAAGCCATGCCGCCTCAGGACAAGTTCAACACCGGGCAGAAGCTGTTCTATCTGACGGTAGTTATCTGCATGGTGGGCTTCATCGTCACCGGGTTGATCATGTGGTTTGGCAAGGGGACGGTGCCGGCGTGGATGTTTCAATGGAGCGTGTTTCTGCACGACCTGTGCACCATCGCCTACGCGGCCTTCTTCCTGGTGCACTTCGTGTTGTCGGTGATGCATCCGCTGATGAAGGGAGCCATAAACGGCATGCTCTTTGGCTGGATGCCGGAGGAATACGTGAAGCACCATCACGCCAGGTATTATCAAAAACTGCGGGCTGACAAGAGCGAGTGAGGATCTTAATGACTCCCCCAGGCGTATAGAAAGGGCAAGGAGCAGACATGCTCCTTGCCCTTTGTAGTTTAAGGGGTATGATTTAGCTGAGGAATGGCCGCCGATTCGGCAAATCCTTTTTGTTCGTTGTTATACTTGGCAAACCACCACTCAACTCTCGTCCTTCGGTACTGATGGTATCGGTATATCCACGGTGACCGTTGTGCCCTCGCCTGGCTCTGATTGGATCTGCAGCGTTCCGTCCAGAAGTCGCGCCCGCTCGTGCATTCCGGCCAGGCCAAGCTTGCCCATAACGACCAGGTCGCCTGACCCGTCTGGTGGTTCAAATCCCTGGCCATCGTCATCCACGGTTATCTTAGCCCTTCCCTCGCCAAACTCCACCACAGTCACAACCTGCGAAGCCTGGGAATGTCGCCTGACGTTGTTGAGCGCTTCCTGAACGATGCGGAACAAGCCCAGCTCCGCTTCGGGTGACAGACGTCGCCTGTCGCCGCATACCTTCAGCTCTGTCTCTATCCCGTCTTCTTCGAGGCTTGGACCTTCGCGCACGTCGGCCAGCAATCCTTCCAATGCTGGCAGCAGACCCAAATCGTCTAGCACAGACGGCCGCAGGTCTCGGCTGAAGCGGCGAACGCCTCGCAATATGCCGTCAATCAGTTCGTGCAATTCTTCCAGGCGTTCTGTTGTGGATTCAGACAACTGTGCACTGCTGGAAGTAGCCAGGCTATCGAGGCGACGCGAGAGGTGTATCAGGGCCTGGGCTGTGTCGTCGTGGAGCTCGCGGGCGATGCGCTTGCGTTCGTCTTCCTGGGCCCGAGTGACTTGGCGGGCGTAGAAGCGCATGTTTTCGTAGAGGTGTGCGTTCTTGACGGCGATGCCGGCCTCACGCCCAATGCCAGCCAGGATGGCTACGTCTCTGTTGGAAAAACCTTTTGGTCTGTTGATACTGCCAGTGGCCAACATACCCAACGGTTGATTGCCGCTCATGATCGGTACCGCTACAATGCTGGTGATGCCGGCCTCGACAAAGGCGGGTATTGCATCAGGATAGCTACTGTAGTCCTCGACGACGATGGGGCGGCCGCTGGCTATCACTTGCCCGGCCAGGCCCTCTCTCTTGGACACAGTTACATCTGCCAGTTCCTGAGGCAGGTTGTGGATGTATGGGTAGCTGATGAACTCTCTCTCTCGGTCGAGCAGCGCAATGGCCCCTGCGTCAGTGTCTATCAACTCCCCGGCGATTTGAAGCACGTTGGGCAGGATCCTATCCAACTCCAGCTCCGAGGTGATTCTCTCCGATACTTCATTCAACAACTGTTGTATTCGTAATTGCCGCTCGATATTCTGGTGTAGACGGGCGTTCTCGATGGCCACGCCGATCTGGTTGCCGATGACTGTGATGAGCTCCACCTCTTCTGGAAGAAATTGGCGCGAGTCCCGGGTGGCAACAGCCAGTGCGCCCTGAATCCCACCCTTGGACTTCAGCGGGACGATGATCTGGCCTCGCAGCTCTTCCTTCTGCACGGCTACTCTGGTCAGTCGAGGATCTTGAGAGGAATCCCCTACCACCATCAGTTCCCCAGATTGAGCGACTCGCCCGCAGAAGCCCTCACCCAATTTCAACCGATCTATCTCTGCGGCGGATTCCTTCGAGATGCCCCGATAGGCGGCCAGGATCAACTCTTGAGTTTGTTTGCTCAGGAAGAATAGCAGGCCGGCGTCCAGGCCCGTTACTTCCAGAACTTTGTTGAGGGCGCCACTAAAGATCTGTTCCAGTTCCGGGGACCCGATCAAGATGCTGGAGACGGAGTTGATAGCTTGCAGTCGAGCCACGGCCTTTTGGCGCAGCCTCTTCTCTTTCTCCTGAGTCTCGATCATCCAGATCATTGCATAGCCGACTATGGCGACAGAAACCGTCTCCAAAAGGGCATCCGCTGGATAGGGGGAAGACAGGAAGACGCGGGGCAGCATGATGAGGATAGCCAGGGCCAGGGTGATCAGCCCCCCTGCTTGCCCGAAGGCGAAGCTCCCCCCGGCTATAGGCAGCAAGAATATGATACGCTCTACGGTGTGCCGGGTGAGAGGGAATGACGTTAGGGGTATAGGACGTACCTGCGGTGTGAAATAGTGGAGAAATGTACTGGCGGCCAACATAGCCGCTACGATCCAGAAGTGACGGGTACTTACAATTCTTTTCAACGGACTCAGCCTCGCAATCACCATAGCCCAGATCAAAACTGGTACGAAAAGCACAATCGTGACGCCAATAACCGGCGCCACAACCTCTCCGATGCCCCCCATAGTTGTACCTCCTTCAGGAGAGATCACCGGGCGATACAATTCAGTACTGCTCTCACTGTTCACTACCCGACATTTCGGGCAGCGACCCTCCCGCAGATTCGAGAATCGTGTCAATTGCAGGCTCAAGCCCCATCGTCGGGGCACGTAATGGCCCCCAATCGCGGCCTGACCTGCGGGAGGGTGAAGATGTCGGGTAATGAACCCTCACTAGAGCGTATCTTCGAGTGTAAGCCAGCCCTTTTGCAGAGCTTGCACCACGGCCTCGGTGCGCGAACCGACTTGCATCTTGCTGAAGACGGTGCTCAGGTGGGCCTGAACGGTGCGTGTGCTGAGGCTGAGATGGCGAGCGATGTCCTTATTGTTCATACCTCTGGCTGCCAGCTTCAGTACCTCCAACTCCCGCTCGGTGAGTTGGCCCAGCGTGCTCTCCTCGGTAAGCTTGCTTGGGGGATGGGCAAAGCGATCTACCACCTTGCGGGCGATGGCTGGGTGAAGCACTGATTCGCCAGCGTTTACCTGCCGGATGGCCTCGATCAAGTCACGGCCGCGCACGTTCTTCAAAAGATAGCCTGCCGCCCCTGCTTCCAGGAGAGCGAAGACGTACTGGTCGTCATCGTAAGCGGTGAGTATGAGCACAGCGGTGGTTGGGCATAGGGCCTTGATCCGTTTGGTGGCCTCAATGCCGTTCAGCCTGGGCATGGCGATGTCTATGATGGCCACGTCAGGCTGCAACTCGGTTGCCAGCCTGACGGCTTCCTCTCCGTCACCGGCTTCTCCAACCACGTGCAAATCATCCTCATGCTCCAGCAGCCTGCAGGTGCCCTCCCGTACCAGCGCGTGGTCATCAGCCAGCAGAATACTGATTTTGTCCATAGCGCTCTCCCTTGTAACTACCGAACGGCTCTGCGTATATTATACTCTATTATCCAGACCAGAGCAAGAAGAGAAACCGGGTTTTCCCCCTACTGAATGTATGAACTGTTGCTTTTAGCGAAATAGGTAGATACGCCTATTCTGTCGTAAGCCAAAATACGCAGCTCGAGTCAGCCAGAGCTAGGCGAAATGGCCTGGGCCATTGTGGGTTTCGCCCAGGTTTGGAAGGCGGGGGCTTAGGCCTTTTTCGGGGGAGTAAAACAGGCGTTTTGGCCGATGACAATAGCTGCCAAAAGTGGTATACTAGGGTTGAAAAAGACAAAGGATCGTTTCCTCCGATTGGCGGGGGATATCTTGAAAGGTTAGAAGGAGGTGTAACTATGGGAGGCATCGAAGGAACAGTGGCGCTGGTTATCGGGATCGCAGTCGTGCTTTTCGTGCCCGTTCTGGTCTGGGCTACGGTGATCGCTGGACTGCGTAAGATCGTGCGGGAGAAGATGTGGGAGACTCGCCCCGACCAAACCGAGTTGGCCCAGGAAGCTCAACAGCCGATAGGCTCGAACTAAACTGGAAAACACTTGACTGAGCATCATATTTGACTATTCTGCGAAAGGAGGTAAAATCATGGAAACGCAAGCAGTAGTTGCCCTGGTGATCGGGGTCGTCGTCGTGCTCTTTGTGCCTGCCCTGGTCTGGTCCACAGTCATTGCCGGTTTGTACCGGGTTGTGCGCGAAAAGATGCAGGAGGCCGTGAAGACAGTTACCAGGCGGGTGCCAGTGGATACCAAGTAGCTTGTACTGGAATCTTGATATAGGCTCCAAGGCCCGTCCCTTCGACAGGCCTCAGGACAGGCCTCGGGCTGTCAGAAACACCCCTGGGGACGGGTGCTAGAGCCTTACATCAAAGCTTCAGCAGCTTGAGCACCGTCTATCGCCGCCGATACAGAAAGACACCCAATTGCTGAAGGGGCCATCTGAATTGATGGCCCTTTCAGCGCGGAAAGGGCGCTTGAGAGAAGAAGGATTATGAGTAAGAGAGTGCAGTTGATCACCGTGGCGCTGGCCCTGACGTTGATCACCGGAGGCTGTCAGCCGCTGGAGGAGCCACGCAAGGAACCAACACGTCAGACCATTGTAGTCTACAGCTTCAGCGTCGAGGAAGAGGTCATGACCGAAGGGGTCTTCCCTGCCTTCCAGGACTACTGGCGGGAGCAGACGGGTGAGGAGGTGACTTTCCAGGGCGTTTTCGCCGGTTGCGAGGAGATTACCGAGGCGATCGTGGACGGCGCATCGGCCGATGTAGCGATCCTATCCGATGAGCAGCACGCCGTCTGGTTACGAATCAACGATTGGGTGGAGACTGACTGGCAAACCTTTCCCCATCAGGGGATCGTCAGCCGCAGCCCCATCGCCATCGCCGTCCGCCCCGGCAACCCGTTAAGGATCGAGAACTGGGCCGACCTGGCCCGCCCTGATGTGAGTCTGGTCCACCCCGACCCCCGTACTTCGTGTGGAGCCCAGTGGGCGCTTGTGGCCGAATACGGATCGGCGTTACTGGACGAAAAGGGCGGCAGCGAGGAAGCGGCCTACGAGCAACTGCGGGGCATCTGGGCCAACGTGGTCGCTAGCCCTGCCTCATCCCGCGAGGCTTTGAAGCAGTTCGTGTTCGGCACAGGCGACGCTCTGGTGACCTATGAGCAGGATGCGTTGTTAGCCCAGGCCCGTGGCGCGGACTTGAAGGTCGTCACGCCGCGCAGCACCGTCGTGAGCGAGCAAGTGGTTGTCATCGTGGACCGCAACGTGCAGTCCTGGGAGCGAGAGGTGGTGGAGGCGTTCGTCTCCTTCCTGTGGAGTGAGACAGCGCAGGAGGCGTTTACCCGCTACTACTTCCGGGCCGTAACCGACGAGTCGCTCAACCAGGCTGTGCCAGAGTTCGGCGAAATCGAGCAGCCGTTTACGGTGCGCGATCTGGGGGGCTGGGGACGGGCATACCCGGATATCATCCGCGAAGTCTGGGAGGAGAGGATCCTCGGGAAATAAAGTCGAAGGAGAGGAAGGACAACCATGGATCGCAGGAGTTTTCTTAAGCTGTCAGGGGCCGGCCTGGGTGCAGCTTTGCTGGGGACGAAGCAGGCCGACCCGGTGCGGGCGTCACCCGCCCATAGCAATGGAATGGCCATGCTCTACGATAGCACCAAGTGCATCGGCTGCCGCGCCTGCCAGAACGCTTGCAAGGAGTGGAACGGAAATCCGCCCGAAGCAGGGCCCGGCTTGTCGGCGGATACCTGGACTCTGATCCAGGTGGCAAAACCGGAAGGAAGCGACGAACGGGCCTTCCTGAAGCGGCAATGTATGCACTGCCTGTACCCGGCCTGTGTATCGGCTTGCCCGGTAGGCGCCCTCCAGCAAACGGAACAAGGAGCTATTGTGTATGACCCCGATCGGTGTATAGGCTGCCGCTACTGCATGGTGGCCTGCCCCTTTGGAGTCCCGAAGCTCGAATGGGAGGAGACCCTGCCATTCATCCGCAAGTGCACTTTCTGTATAGACCGCCTGGAAGACGGGTTGGAGCCGGCTTGCGCGGCGGCCTGTCCGGTCGGAGCCATCGCCTTTGGAGAGCGCGACAGCCTCATCGCCGAGGCGGAAGACCGGATTCGGGAAAACCCGGGCAGGTACGTGAATCACGTCTATGGTAAGGACGAGTTGGGGGGGACCTCGATGCTCTACCTCTCTCACATCCCCTTCGAGGAACTGGGGCTGCCGACCCTGGGCTCGGAGCCGGTCACAAGGCTGAGCGAGGTGATCGCCACGTACGGTACGCCCGGCGTTGCCCTGAGCGTGGCCGCCCTTCTGGGAGGGCTCTACTACGGGTTCACCAGGCGAGAGGCTGTCTCTGAGGAGATTGGGGCGGAGGAGGCCACCCGTCCAGAAGAAAGGGAGATAGAAGCATGATCACAACGAAGGAAGGTACATTGTCGTCGGTCGGCTACTTGATTCTGGTTGCTCTGGCCGTGATTGGGTTGACAGTAGGCATCCTCCGCTTTGTAAATGGACTGGGAGCCACCACCAATCTGAGCGATGACTACCCGTGGGGGCTGTGGATCGTGTACGACGTGTTCTTCATCCCGGTCTCAGCCGGGGCGTTCATGATCTCTGCTATCACGCACATCTATAACAGAGAGGAGTACCACACCATAGCGCGCCCAGTGGTACTGGCCGGTTTCTTGGGTTATCTCTTCGTCGTCGTGGTGCTGCTGATGGATCTGGCGCGTTGGCACAAGTTCTACAACATCCTCATACCAATGTACTGGAACCTGCACTCCTTTATGTTTGAGGTCAGCATGTGCGTTACCATCTACACGGGTATACTGATTATGGAGGTGGCTCCGGCTATCTTGGAGCGTCTCAAGTGGCAGAAGCTGCTGGGGATGATCAGGCCTCTAACGGTGCTGATAGCGGGCGCCGGGATCGTGTTGTCGTCGCTGCACCAATCATCTCTTGGTTCGCTGTTCCTGCTTATGCCCTACAAACTCCATCCTCTGTGGTGGACGCCGCTGTTGCCCCTCATGTTCTTCACCGCCGCCGCGTTTGGCGGGCTGTCTATGGCCATCTTTGTCGCCGTGGTCAGCTTCAGGGCCTTCCGCCGTCATTTGGAGCTCGGCCTCCTCACCGACCTGGCCAAGATCGTGTCCATCATGCTGGGCATCTACCTGGTGCTTAAGGTGGGAGACTTGCTTCTGGCGGGGGAACTCGGGTTGGTGCTCTCCGAGGGTTGGCTGAGCCTGCTGTTCCTGGCCGAGATGGTCATCGGGGTGATCGTGCCTATGATTCTCTTAGGTACGCGCAAGATGAGGGAAAGCAGCTCCGGGTTGCTCTGGGGAGCGGTGTGCGTGCTCGTGGGCCTGGCTCTAAACCGCACCAGTGTGCCCCTTCTGGCGCTGAAGGCTCCTGGCGGGGCCGCCTACTTTCCCCATTGGATGGAGTTCGCCGTCGCCGCTGCCTGCGTCGCCACCGGCGTCCTACTCTTTACCCTGGCAGCGCGTTTCCTGCCAGTATTCCCCGAACCCAAGACGGAAGCGGTCTGAGGATGGGAACGAAACTGACAACCCAGTGTGACTTCCAGTGCGGGGTCTTCGTAGATCACCTTGATGGGGATGCCGGTCAGGCGGCTCCCATTTGACCTATCACCCTTGCCCCAGAGGGTTCCAGGAATCTCTACGGCGGAGGAACTCGACAAAAGCGTCGAGCTCCTCCCCTTTTTTATTGGAAAGGATGGGGTGTGGCTGCCAAGTTGTTCTCCAAGCCCAGAATGACCATTCTCATTCTGCTCAATGCCCGCACGCTGGGTCTGACCTTCGTGAAGTAGGGAACCCCTGGATTTTTTAAGGTTCCACCTCTTGACAAGACGTCTAAAAGGTGGTATAATCTATATGTGCAAATAGTCACTATAGGCATAAGACATTATCCTTCAGGAGGTGAGAGATGCCGCGAGGTCGTCGTCGCAGGGGGATGGGGCGTAGAGGTAGTGGTTCCTGTCCCACGCGGATATATCGTTTCATGGAGCCGTGTTTGCTCCTGCTGCTCCATCGCGGCTCCTCCCACGGCTACAGCCTGCAGGATGAGTTGAAGGAGTTCGGCTTCGCGGAAGCGCCCGTTGATCCCAGTGTGGTCTATCGCGCCCTGCGGGAGATGGAAGCCCAGGGGCTGGTGGCATCAGCCTGGGACACCGAGGGTTCAGGCCCGCCGCGACGGGTTTATCAACTGACCGCCCAGGGCAACCAATACCTGGCCCAATGGGTGGCTGACCTGCAGGAGACGGATCGAGTGCTGCACAGCTTCTTTGCCGCTTACGACAGGCACATGCGGGAGGGTGAGGGTGAGCATCATTGATGATCTGATCGCCTCACTGAGGGGCGATGCGCCCTTGCGCGAGGTGCGGGTCTGCGCCTTCTGGACGGCAGTGGTGCTCGATGACGGACGCTGCGGACTGGCTTCCACTCTGCGGCCCGATGATCCCCAGTGTGCCGGTCCCGCTCCTCTGGTGCCGCGGGCAGGCCATCTGCTGGATTGCAGTGCGCTGGAGTTGGCCCAATACGCCAGATCCGAGAGCCTCCTGGAGGCCTCGATCGGGATGGCGGCCATAAACTCCCTGATGGAGATTGACGAGAGCCGCTGTGTGGAGCTGAACGCGGGGGAGGTCATCCTGAAAGAGGGGGCAGGCAGGAGAGTGGCCATCGTGGGGCACTTCCCCTTCACCCCCCGGGTGAGGGAGGCGGCCGAGAAGCTGTGGGTGCTGGAGAAGAGGCCGGCGGAGGGAGACCTGCCCGCGGACATGGCGGCGGAGGTGCTTCCCCAGGCAGACGTGGCGGCCATCACTGGCACCTCGCTCATCAATCATACTTTTGAGGGATTGATGAAGTTGTGCCGCCCCGAAGCTCTGGTCATCGTCCTGGGCCCCACGGCGCCCCTCTCGCCTCTGCTCTTCGACTATGGGGCGGATATGATCTGCGGAACCCTGGTCGCCGACGTGGAAAACGTACTGCGGCTCATTGGCCAGGGAGCCAACTTCGGGCAGGTGAAGCGCGGCAGGGGTGTGCGATTGCTGACCATGGCCCGGACGTAACAACAAAATGACAAAATACAGTAATGTCGAGGAAAGGAGCAAGAATTGGCTGACGAACAACAGGTGCATCGAGCGTTGCGAGGGGTAAAACACCCCGAGTCAGGCCTCAGTTTGATGGAACTGGGCATGATCAGGGACATAAGGGTGGATGATAAGCAGGTGAGGCTCACCGTCGTTCTGCCCTTCATGAACGTGCCCATCAAGGATCAGGTCGTGAACGAAACGCGGGCGGCGGTGGAAGAGCTGTCAGAAGTAGAGGGGGTGGACGTAGAACTGGCCGAGATGACCCAGCAGGAGCGGGTGCATTTCATGGCCGCTCAGGAGAAAAGGGGTGGTTCGGCGGAGCAGTTCAATCACATCCAGCACGTCATCGCCGTGGTGAGCGGGAAGGGCGGCGTGGGCAAGTCACTGGTGGCGGGTCTGCTGGCCGTGGCTCTCAGGCGTGAGGGGCACCAGGTGGGCGTCCTGGACGCCGACATCACCGGCCCCAGCATCCCCAGGATGTTCTTTCCCACCCAGAGGCATCCAGATAACAGCCCCCTGGGCATCCTGCCGGTGGAGACCGAAACGGGCATCAAGGTCATGTCCATCAACCTGCTTCTCCCCCGCGAGGACGAGGCGGTCATCTGGCGGGGGCCGCTCATCAGCACGGCCATCAAGCAGTTTTGGGGCGACGTCGTCTGGGGCAGCCTGGATTACCTGGTTGTGGACCTGCCCCCCGGCACCGCCGACGCCTCGCTGACGGTGATGCAGGCTATCCCTTTGGATGGCGTGGTGCTGGTCACTTCACCGCAGGGCCTGGCAGCTATGGTGGTCAGGAAGGCGGCTCGCATGGTCCGGACGATGGGAGTGCCCATCCTGGGAGTGGTGGAGAACATGAGCTACGTCGTCTGTCCCGACACGGGCAGGCAATTGGAGATCTTCGGGCCTAGCAAGGCCGAGACGATGACGGCTCAATTGGGCGTGCCTCTCCTGGGACGACTGCCCATTGATCCCCAGATCGCCCAGCTCTGCGACGAGGGGCGGATCGAGGAGTATCAGTCCGAGGCCTTCGCCGCCATCGCCCATCGGCTGGCGGAGACTGCTCCTCAGCCGAGTCGTTAGCGGTTCTTCCAACCCTGATCAGATGGGAAATATCAACGCAATGGAGGTGAGATCAATGTTCCAACGATTATTCGGTCGAGGAGGCGGACGTGGTGGAGGGCGCGGCCTGGGACGCGGCGGGGGGCGGGGCCGCATGGGCGGCACCAAGGCTGGTGCGGGGCCCGACGGCTACTGCCTCTGCCCCAACTGTGGACATAAGGCGCCACATCAGGTGGGTGTGCCCTGCTATGAAATGAGCTGCCCCAAGTGTGGTACCAACATGGTGAGGGAGTAAGTCATGATCATCACTGTAGCCAGCGGCAAGGGAGGGACAGGCAAAACCACCGTTGCGGTGAACCTGGCGCTGACGATAGCGGCGGATCAATCCGTTCATCCTGCGAATCCGCTGTTCTTAGACTGCGACGTGGAGGCACCCAACGCCCACCTCTTCCTCAACCCCACCATCGAACGCCGGGGGGAGGTGGGGGTGCTCATCCCGGAGGTGGACTATGATAAGTGCACCTTTTGCGGACGCTGCGCGGAGGTCTGCGCCTACCACGTCCTCGCTGTAGTGAGCCAGAAAGTGCTCATCTTCCCCGAGCTGTGCCACGGGTGTGGCAGTTGTAGCCTGAACTGCCCCGAAGAGGCCATTCGCGAAGTGCTGTACGTGACGGGCGTCATCGAGGAAGGACAGGCCGGGGGTATCCGGTTCGCTCACGGCATTTTGAACATCGGCCAGGCCATGGCGGTGCCCGTCATCCGCGAGTTAAAGAAACTCGTCGGAAAGGCGGATTTGCGTTCGTACTCCGTCGTCATACTGGACGCCTCGCCGGGCACCTCCTGTCCGGTGGTGGAGGCAATGCGCGAGGCCGACTTCGTGTTGATGGTCACCGAGCCTACCCCCTTCGGCCTGCATGATCTGAAGCTGGCAGTGGAGGTAGCCCGCGATGAGTTGGGGCTACCCGTGGGTGTGGTGATCAACCGCGATGGGATAGGTGACGAAGGAGTGGACGAATACTGCGCCGCCGAGGGCATCCCCGTCCTGATGCGCATCCCCTTCGACCGCCGCATCGCCGAGGTCTACTCCGAAGGTGGGCTGGTCATCGAGGCCCTGCCGGAGTACCGAGCCGAATTCACGCAACTGTATCTTCGAATCGCAGATCAGATCAGCGGGAATACCAAGGAGGAGTAAAAACGTGAAAGCTGCAGCGCCAACGCTGGTCAGTTTTGCTGTGACCAGGGAATGTAATCTAAAGTGCAAGCACTGCTACAGTCAGTCAATAGACTCGCCTCATCCTCAGGAACTGAACACTGCCGAAGCTAAGCGGCTGATCAGCCAAATCGCCGAGGCTGGAGCACACCTTCTCATCCTGGACGGAGGCGAACCGTTGATGCGTCCTGACGTTTTTGACCTGGTGCGTCACTCCCGGAGCGTGGGTCTGACTACCGTGATGGGCACAAACGGCACTCTCATCACTACTGAGGTAGCAGCAAAGCTGGTCGAGGCCGGCATCCAGGCCTTGGCCATCAGCCTGGACGGGGCCGATAAAGAAACGCATGACGCCTTCCGGGGTGTGGAGGGGGTTTGGGAGCAGATGCTACGAGGCGTTGAGAACGTCCGCCAGGCAGGCATTCCCTTTCAGATTGCGCCCACCTTGCGCCATGAGCGTTGGGGGCAGTGGGGAGCCATCGCTGATAAAGCGAAGGAATGGGGAGCCACGGCCGTGGAGGTCTTCGACTACGTCTCCGTGGGACGAGGAGAGGAGAATCCCGAATTTGAGATGACGGTCGAGGAAAGGCGCGCCTTTGTACGGGAATACATCGCTCGCCAACGGGCCGACGACGTGATGGTCTACCGCTGTGTCGCTCTCCCCCAGTTGTGGGTAGAGGTGGAGAAGACTGTGCCCGAGGAAGAGGTGCTGATGAAGTTCGTCCGCAGTTGCTGCGCTGCTGGAATACGATATTGCTGCGTTCTGTACGAGGGCACGGTCTATCCGTGCATGGTACTTCAGGAAAAGGCCGGAGATGTGCGCGAGCAGAGCTTTTTGGATATCTGGCAGAACTCAGAGGTCTTTCAAGTTCTGCGAGATAGGGACAGGCTGGAGGGGAAATGTGGGCGTTGTGATTACCGCTACGTTTGCGGTGGCGCCCGCTGTAGAGTTTATGCCAGGACAGGCTCCCTCACCGCTGAGGACGAAAGCTGCTGGTTTACGGAGGAGGAGTTGAAGCGATGAAAAGCATGCCCTGGGATGAGGATCTCTGGCGGCGATTGAAGGATGCCATCTCGCCCATGCCGCCCTTTGTGCGCCAGCGAGCGCTCAAGACCATCATTGAGGCCAGTGAAACGTTGGCTCGAGAAAGAGGTTCGGAAGTGGTTCAAGAGGGAGACCTGGTCCAGGCAGCGAGAACGAAGACCCCAGCTCTCACCCGCCGGCGAATGCTCGACGCCCTGGCTGAGATGGGGATGAGGGTTGAAGTGGCAGAGAAAGAGGCGAAGCCATGAAACAGTTCGCGATTCTGAGTGGTAAAGGGGGCACCGGCAAGACGACAGTTGCAGCGGCGCTGGCCCATCTGGCCTCGCAGGAAGCCTCCATCGTGCTGGCCGACGCCGATGTTGATGCTGCCAACCTGGAGCTGGTGCTGTCACCTCAGATCCAGGAGGAAAGCGAGTTCGCAGGCGGCGAGGTAGCGGTCATTGACGCGGAACTGTGCACGGCCTGCGACGTCTGCGCCGAAGTCTGCCGCTTTGAGGCCATCATTCCCGGCGATGAGACATACGCAGTGGACGAGATAGGCTGCGAGGGCTGCGCTTCCTGCAGCTATGCCTGCCCAATGGAAGCCATCGAGATGCAGGAGCGGCTGGATGGGCGATGGTTCCGCTCTCAGGCCCGCTACGGCCCGCTCTTCCACGCTCATCTCTTCGCCGCGAGAGAGAACTCAGGCAAGCTGGTGACGCTGGTCAAGAGCCGGGCGCGCCTGCTCGCCACAGAGGAGAACGCCGACTACCTGCTGGTGGACGGCCCGCCGGGCATCGGCTGCCCCGTCATCGCTGCCATCTCAGGCGCGGACCTGACTCTCCTGGTCACCGAACCCACGGTGGCCGGGGCGCACGACCTGGAGCGTATCCTGGGCATGGCCCGGCACTTCGGCGTCCAGGCTGTGGTCTGCATCAACAAGTACGACCTGAACCCCGCCAAGACCGAGGAGATCGCCTCCTGGTGCGCGGAGCGGGGTGTGCCGGTAGTGGGGCGGATCCCCTTTGACCAGGATGTTACGCGGGCCATGGTACAGGGGGAGCCTATCACCGAGTACTCCGATGGCCCGGTGGCCAAGGAGTTGCGGCGGATTTGGGCTCGACTGAAGGCAGGGTTTGGAGAGAACGACAGGAGAGCCTTTCATGATGTTGAATTGGAAGGAGGTGAACAAGATGCCAGCTTTTGATGGAACCGGACCCAGGGGGCTGGGTCCCATGACTGGACGCGGGGAAGGGTACTGCGCCGTAGCGTTCCCTCCGCCTGGGACGGGGAGGGCTCCTTACGGATACGCGGGACTGGTGGGCACGCCGGTGCGGCCTGCCCTGGGCCTGCGTCGGGGAATGCGTTTCGTTCGCGGCAGGGGCCGGGGACGAGGACGAGGCCGACGCAACTGGTAGAGGCAGCGTGCATCCTGCCCAGCAGTTGAAACGCAAATCATTTCGCAAAGAGAGGAGGTGACTGAGATGCCTGGTGGAGATAGAACTGGCCCGATGGGTACGGGCCCGATGACTGGCCGAGCGGCTGGCTTCTGCGCCGGCTACGACGCTCCCGGATATGCCAACGTCGTTCCTGGCCGAGGTTTTGGGCGAGGTTTGGGGAGGCGTGGCTGGGGCGGCGGCGGGCGTGGCTGGCGTCATTGGTACTACGCCACCGGCCTTCCGGGCTGGATGCGCTTTGGCTACGGTCAGTGGCCCGCGCCGCAGATGACCGCTGCCTGGGGAGCCGAGCCGTGGGCCTATGGCGCTCCGGCGCCCGGCCCGATGCCCCAAGAGCAGGAGTTGCAACTGCTGAGGGATCATGCCGATGCTCTGAAGGCTCAGCTTGACCAGATCAGCGCACGCATCGAAGAACTCGAAAAGGAGACGTAGTGGTGAATATCGGGGGGATAAAAGTCGGGGCGGGTGAACGGAATCGGTAAATTCGCCACCCGCCCCGAGCCCCCAACGGCTCGACTGAGCTCGCCGAAGTCCTGCACGGTGGTCTAACCACCGGCAGGAGAGGTACAATCAAATTATACCGTCAAAAAGGAGAAATAGCAAATGAGAATAGTCGTCACATCCAACGGCACAGACCTGGACGCGCCGGCCAGCCCGGTCTTCGGGCGGTGTCCCACTTACATCTTCGTGGATACGGAGACCCTGGAATTCGAGTCCGTTTCCAACCCGGCCATGTCCGCTCCAGGTGGGGCTGGAATCCAGGCCGCACAGTTCGTCGTCGAACAGGGCGCTCAGGCGGTGCTGACCGGGAACGTCGGCCCCAACGCCTACCACGTTTTCCAGGCAGCCAACGTACCCATCTACCTGCTCACGGGCGGGACGGTGAGAGAGTCCGTCGAAGCGTACAAGGCGGGACGGCTGCCATCCGCCGCCGACGCCAGCGTCCAGGCTCACGCTGGAATGGGCATGGGGCGCGGGATGGGTATGGGGCGTGGAATGGGTCGTGGGATGGGCCGGGGCATGGGGCAAGGTGTCTGGGGGACAACGGCTCCGCCTCCGCCGCAGCCCGCGCCATCCGCTTCCCGCCCTTCGACAGGCCCAGAACAGCGTGAAGAAGAGGTCGCGGCCTTGAAACAGGCAGCCGGCGATCTGCGCAGGCAGTTGGCTGAGGTTATAGAACGGCTCGATAAACTGGAGCTTGCCCTGAGCCCTGTCGAAGGGAAGGGAGACTAAATCATGCGCATCGCGATTTCTGCCGAAGACAACAATGGTCTGGAAAGCGTGGTTAGCCCTCACTTCGGTCGCTGCCCGCACTACATCCTGGCGGACGTGGAAGGTCAGGAGGTCAAAACTGTCCGGGACGTGGATAATCCATACTGCGGCCAGCACGCGCCGGGACGGGTGCCGGGTTTCATCCACAGCCATGGAGTGGACGTGATGCTCACTGGCGGGATGGGAAGGAGGGCCATCGGCTTCTTCGAGCAGTACGGCATTGAGGCCGTGACCGGCGCGTCGGGCACGGTGCGCCACGCCTTGGAACGCTACCTGGGCGGCGCTCTCTATGGTGCTCAACCCTGCCGCGAGAGCCAGGAGCACGCTGCCGTTCCGGCCGAGGGCGAGTACGAACAGGACGAGATGGGCCGCCTGCGCGAGGAGGCCGAGATGCTGCGTGACCAACTGGACGAGGTGATGGCCCGGCTGGATAAGCTGGAGAAGTAGCGTAGGGGAGGCGAGAAATTTGCCACGAATTTCATGAATTAGCGCGAAAAGTAAAAAAATTAGTGAAAATTCGTGCGATTCGTGGCAAGGAAAGGGGAGGTGACAAACCAATGCTGACCATCGAGTTAAACCGCTGCGACGGCTGCGGCGTCTGCGTGGAGGTCTGCCCTGAGGGAGCCATCTCTCTGGTAGATGGGGCGGCGAGGATAGATTCAGGTTCCTGCACCGAGTGTGAGGCCTGCGTCCGGACCTGCCCCACCGAGGCGATCCGGGTGGCCAGGCCGGTGGCCGTCAGGAAAGAGCCGGCGGGTGCCGTGGCAGAGAGGCGCCGTCCTGAGCCTGTCGAAGGGCCCCGGCCCATCACACTGGCAACGTTGGCCGGCGCGACCCTCAGCTTTATAGGTAGCCAGTTTTTGTCCCGCGCAGCGAATGCCATCGTCAATGTCCTGGACAGGCGACTTAGCGAAAAGCCTGCAGACGAATCCCGCGAAGCGGCGCTGACCGCAGGGAAGCCTGGCGGTCGTCGCTATCGAAGACGTGGAGGTCAAGGATGATCGTTCTCAAATCTTCCCGCGAGTTGGCGCTCATGCGCCAGGCGGGCCGCATCGTAGCCCAAGTCCACGAGGCCTTTCGGGAGGTGGTCCGTCCGGGCATCAGCACTTTAGATCTGGAGAAAGTCGCCTCCCATATCATCGAGCAAGAGGGGGCGATTCCCTCTTTCAAGGGGTACCGGGGCTTCCCGGCCTCCATCTGCGCCTCGATCAACGAGGAGATCGTGCACGGCATCCCCACCCCCAGGCGGGTGCTGGAGGAGGGCGACATCATCAGCCTCGATGTGGGCGCCATCTACAAGGGCTATCAAGGAGACGCGGCCATCACCCTGCCGGTGGGCGAGGTAGATGAGGAGGTTCGACGCCTCTTGCAGGTGACCCAGGACGCGCTGAAGGCGGGCATCGCCCAGTCCCGCGCCGGCAAGCGACTGGGCGACATCTCCGCAGCCATCCAGCGCCATGCAGAGGTCAACGGCTTCAACGTGGTGCGGGAGTACACGGGCCACGGCATTGGTCAGAAGATGCACGAGGATCCCCAGATCCCCAACTTCGGGCAACCCAACCGGGGGCCGCGCCTGCGGCCGGGCATGACCTTCGCCCTGGAGCCGATGGTCATGGCGGGGGACTGGCGGACGCGGACACTGTCCGACGGCTGGACGGTGGTCACCGCCGACGGCTCGCTTTCGGCCCACTTCGAGCATACCCTGGCCGTTACCGATGGCGAGCCTGAGATCCTCACGAAGTTGTAGAAACTGCCAAAAAACCCGCTCAGAGGCCCGTCTCGGGCTGATTGACGCACCCGGGACGGGTGCTAGAGCAATTCTTTATACTCTCTGGAGGGAGGGGAAGCCTTGAGAACGGTCGGCATCGTAGGATACAAGAATAGCGGCAAGACGACCCTGGCGCACGCCCTGACCCAGGAGTTGGTCAAAAGAGGCCACCGCGTGGCTGCTGTCAAGCACTCATCTGAGAGGATGGATTTTCTCGAGAAGGACACTGCCAAACTGGGCGAGTTCGCTGGCCAGGTGGGGTTCATCTCAGCGCTGGAGTCGGGCGTCTTCTGGAAGAAGCCCCTGAGCCTGGAGAACATCATGCCCCATCTGGAGGCGGACGTTCTCCTCGTCGAGGGCTTCAAGGCAGAGAAGACTTTTCCCAAAATCGTCTGCCTGCGAGGAGAGCCGGATGACCAGGATCTATTCGATGGCCTGGCCGTCTGCGCGGTGGGCCCCGCTCCCGAAGGGCGAGAACTCGACGTCCCTCTCTTGAGCCTGGACGAGATAGGGGAGATCGCCGACCTGGTGGAGGAGAAGGCGTTCAAGCTGCCCAATCTCGATTGCGGGAGCTGTGGGTTCGGGACTTGCTACGAGCTGGCTCGCGAGATCGTCAAGGGTAACAGGAGTGAGGAGGATTGCATTTCCCTGCAGCCGATGACGGAGGTGAGAATAGATGGTGAGTTGATGCCCATGAATCCCTTTATCTCCGACATCGTGAGAGGCACTATCCTGGGGATGCTGTCACCGCTCAAAGGATTCAAGAAGGGAAAGATCGAGATCGGGATCTGATGCGCCGAACTGGCGGTGAGCACGCTGCGCGAGGCCATCGCCAACTGGCATGTAGAAGACAGGGAGTGAAACAATGAGGTTAGCCTGGCCGTGAGTGGAATGTCGGACTACTTCGTTCGCCTGCGGAGCTGCATAGGGCACGATCCACTGTTGCATCCCGCCGCTGCTGCCTGTATCCGCGATGAACAGGGCCGTATCCTGCTGGTGCGGCGCAGCGACGGCATCAATCTGTGGAGCTTTCCCGGCGGAGCGATGGAGTTGGGCGAGCGTGCCGACGAAGCGGTGATACGCGAAGTGCACGAGGAGACGGGGCTGGAAGTGGAGCCGGTGGCGCTCATCGGCGTTTACTCCAGCCCCGATTATGCCATCACGTATCCCAACGGCGACCAGGTCCAGCCAGTGATACTCTTCTTCGAGTGTCAGGTGGTGGGCGGCACGCTCCAGCCGGACATGGAGGAGATCGTGGGGGCGCGTTACTTTGGCCCGGACGATGAGCTGCTGCCGATGTTCTCTTGCTGCGTCGCTAAGGCCCGCGATGCGTTCAATTTCAATGGGCGGGCTTTCTTCCGCTAACATCACACTTTTTGCCAATATGCACGCTTGGCCTATAATACAATGAGTGCACTGGTGACTACTCAAGTGTCATTGCGAGCGAAGCGAAGCAATCTCCAATGCGCGAGTAGGGGATTGCTTCGGCGGAAAAGCGCCGCCTCGCAATGACACAGCCTGAGCAGCGGTTACGTGCACTGAAAAAAGGTCGCTCTGAGGCCCGTCCCTTCGACAGCCCTTCGACTAACTCAGGACAAGGCTCAGGACAGGCCTCGGGCCGATTGCCGCACCCGGGTGCGGGAGCTTTTTTTCAGCAGAGTCACATTAACTTACAAAAGGGAAAGGGGTACGAACAAAAAATGGAACGAGCCGACATCGTCGTTATTGGAGGAAGTGCTGCCGGCCTGACCGCTGCGATTACGGCGCGGCGACACTACCCGGACAAAAAGATCCTTCTGGTGCGTAAGGAGAAGCAGGTTCTGATACCGTGCGGTATTCCTTACGTCTTCGGCACGGTAGGAACTCCCCAGAAGAATCTCATCGGTGACGCGGTACTTGAAAAGAACAACATCGAGCTACTTCTCGCCGAGGCCACGGACATAGACCGAGAAGGCCAGGTCCTTCACACCACTGAAGGCGACGTGGGCTACGAGCGGCTCATCGTCGCCACAGGCTCAAGACCTGCTATGCCGCCGATACCGGGCTTCGACCTGGACGGCGTGTACGCGGTGGTCAAGGATGTCGAATATCTGAGCGGGCTTCAGCAGCGGCTCGAAACCGTCGAGGACGTGGTCATCATCGGCGGCGGCTTCATCGGCATTGAGCTTGGGGATGAGATCAACAAGGCGGGTGACAAGAACGTCACCATCGTTGAGATGCTGCCGCATTGCCTGGCTCTGGCATATGATGAGGAACTGTGCATCGAGATGGAGAAAGTGCTCGAATCGCGGGGGATCAACCTCCGCACCTCTGCCAGAGTGGAGAAAATCGCCGGCGATGGAAAGGTGGAAAAGGTCGTTCTTTCCGATGGCGATGAGATCAAGGCCGACGTCGTGATCCTGGGCATCGGAGCCGTGGCCAACGTGGATATGGCCCGAAAAGCCGGGCTGCGCATCGGCCTGACAGGCAGCATCGCGGTGGATCGGACGATGCAGACGTCCGATGCTAACATCTATGCCTGCGGAGACTGCGCTGAAAAGATATCTTTCTTCGGTGGAAGGCCCTCGCCGCTCAAGTTGGCGTCCATCGCTACGCTGGAGGCGCGCATCGCCGGAGCTAACCTATTTGGCATCAGGCGTGAGAACATTGGCACGGTGGGCGTCTGGTCAACGGCGGTGGGGAATCACGCGCTGGCCACCGCCGGATTGACCGAGGGAATGGCCGAGAAGCGTGGTTACGATGTGGTTGCCGTCACCATTCAAGGTCCCAATCGTCACCCTGGCCTCATGCCGGGCGCGGTGAACACCAGGCTAAAATTAGTGTTCGAGCGGAACTCCGGCGTAATTCTGGGCGGGCAGGTTATGGGCGGCGCGGCGGCGGGCGAGGTCATCAATGCCATCTCCGCCTGCGTGCAAAACCGCATGACCGCCGAGGACATTGCTATGTTCCAGGCGGGCACTCACCCTGCTCTGACTGCCTCACCTATTGCCTATCACATGGTGAACGCCGCAGAGATGGCCATAAAACAGATGCGTGAGCGAGGGAGATAGTCATGGCAAGGATATTGATCATAGACGATGACCCGGATTTCAACTATGTCTTTCAGATGGTGCTCGAAGCCCACGACTTCGAGGTAGATACGGCGACGACGCCAGAGGAAGGGATCAACAAAGTCTTGAGCACCGAACCCGACCTTGTGGTCCTGGACGTCATGATGCCGACAGGCTATGAGGGATTCGACGTGGCCCGTGAAATCAGGGAGGAACACGATCTGACGGCGTTGCCTATCGTTATTCTCACTAACGTGCACAATGTCAGAGAGGTGCCCTACCGCTTCGCTCCCGATAAAGACTACCTGCCGGTGGACGTGTTCCTGGACAAACCGGTTGACCCGGAGGCGCTCGTAGACATCATCAAAGAGATGCTGGGAGAGCGACGAGAAGAACTTGAGTATCCTCTGTAGGATTCGTTTGTAGCGATGAGTGAATTTGGGTGATGGCGGAAAGAGTACCACGGATGTGGAAATACACGATGTTCAATCACAAGCTGAGACAAAATGCCCCCTTTGGACGGCAGGAGGTGTGATTATCGTGTATTTCTTTATCCGAGGTACTCTTTCCCCTGGAGCTGCTGGCTGAGCAGAGGGGGGAGTAATGAACGAGCGAGGCCTGGCTCGATTGGCGCTCTCAGTGTTGGTTGGGCTGATTTGCCTGTTTGCAATTGGTTGCGCGCCGTCGGGGATAGCTTCTCCCACGCCGGAGCGGGCGACCCCTACGCCGACGTCGCTTCCTACATTCACTGCCATCCCGATTCGGACCGCGACACTCATCCCGACCGTTACTCTGGCTCCCACGCCCAAGCGAGCGATCGCTACGTTGCCTCCCGCGCTCACTGCCACCCCGGCTCCAACTGGAACGCCCGCCCCGACCGCTACTCTAACTCCCACGCCCGCTGCCACCTCGACTCCCTGCCAAGCCACACCGACCCCGATGCTTAGCCCGACCCCCACGCCCGAGCCGACGCCAACTGAGGCCGTTGGGAGGATGAAAATGACAATCGTCTACGACAACAACGCCTACGATCCCCGGCTGCGCACGGCCTGGGGCTTCGCCTGCCTGGTGGAGCGGGGTGACCTCACCCTGCTCTTCGACACCGGCGGGGATGCGCCGACCCTGCTCTCGAATATGGAGACGCTGGGACTGGACCCGGCTGAGATAGACATCGTCGTCCTCTCCCACATCCACGACGACCACGTCGGCGGGCTGGGGGGCCTCCTGGCCGTCAACGAGGAAACCACCGTCTACCTCCCCCGCTCCTTCCCGGTCAGCTTCAAGGAGCAGGCCGAGGCCCACGCCCGCGTAGTGGAGATCCACGAGCCGATGGAGATAGCGGAAGGCATCTACACCACCGGGGAGATGGGAAGCAGCATTATTGAGCAGTCGCTGGTGCTGGTCACGGGGCGAGGTTCAGTGGTTATCACCGGCTGCGCCCACCCCGGCGTCGTGAACATCGTGGCCCAGGCAAAGGAGATAACGGGCGAGGAGGTTTATCTCGTGACCGGCGGCTTCCACCTGGGCGGGGCGAGCCAGGCCACCATTGAGGGCATCGTCGAGGATTTTCGGGAGTTGGGGGTGCAAAAAGCGGCTCCCTGCCACTGCTCCGGCGACCTGGCCCGAAGCATCTTCGAGAGGGAATACGGGGAGGACTTCATTCGGGTGGGCGTCGGGAGCAGGTTGGAGGTAGATTGAGGAGGTTGAGCAGTGAAACCCAACATCAACGTCGAGGAGCTGACGTGGCAGCCGCACAAGACGGCGAAGGGCGTGGAGATCAAGTTACTGATCTCCAAAGCTGTGCAGGGCACAGACGTAACCTGCCTGCTCGTCAGGATCAGCCGTGGCCTGGAAGTGGCGGAGCACATCCACGAGAATTCCGACGACATCCTCTATCCCTTGTCTGGAAAGGCCAGGATGTGGGTGGAGGGAAGCGGTGAATTTTCACTCGAGCCGGGCGTGATAGTGCGCATCCCGCAAGGCACGAAGCACAGGATCTACGACGTGAGTGAGGGGTTGCTTATCTACGACGTATTTTGGCCTGCCCTGTTATAGCGCCAGTAGCTGGGCAGGATGGATGAGCTGTATGGATACCGCAGCGATGTGCGAGGAAATAGCTCATAGGCTTGGTAGAGTCGAATCCGTCTTGGATGTAGGATGCGGGGATGGTACGCTCGTCAGGTGTCTGGCGGAGCGCATAGCCCGTGAGGCCCTCGGCATTGACATTGCAGGGAGTACCTTTTCTGAGAGGCGGATTTCAAAGGACAGCAGCTTCCATCTGGCCAAGTGCATGGAAAGCAATGCGCAGGCCATGAAATCCTTTGCCGACAGCCGCTTTGATGCCGTCGTGACTGTTCACACTCTCCACGAATTGTCCGACCCTGTTGCCGCTCTCCGCGAAGCAAAGAGGGTCTTGAAGCCGGGCGGAATGATATTGATAGCCGATTTCGCAAAGGGACACCAGGGCGAGAGGATATGGGGCGAAACCTATTACGCGCCAGAGCAGGTGGACACAATGCTGAAAAAGTGCGGCTTCGAGGAGGTAAGTGTCCAGCAGGTTCCCGGCGAGCACTTCCTATTTGCCCTTGGAAAGAAAATGAAAGCCCGTAAGGAGTGAGACAGTTATGAATGAAGAAGCAATCATCCAGGCCATTCAGCGGGTGGAGCACCCGGAGATCAGCCGCAGCCTGGTAGACCTGGGCATGGTGCAGGACATCCAGGCGAGCGAAGATGTGGTTTCGCTTAAGCTGGTTCTCCCCTTCCTGGGGATCCCGACTGCCGTCCGGGACTACATGGTTCACAGCCTACAACAGGCGGTGGCTGGCTTTGACGCCGAATTGGAAATCCAGGTGACTGGGATGACCCCCGCCGAACGCCAGCGATTTCTCACGCTTGAGCAACAAAACTGGAAGGCCTAGATCAAGGGTGAGAAGGAACCGCTGAATGTTAAGGACCAAGCGTAAACAACCGCGTGTCATCGTCTTCACAGCGCCCACGTGTAGCTTTTGCCGAACTGTCAAGCGTTACCTTACTTGGTCGAGGCGTTTTGGCTTCCGTTCGAAGCGGAGAAATGCAAAAAAGAGAAAGGAGCAACGACAGCGAAATGAGAGAACCACTAATTGATGAGAGCTCGCGGGAGGCACTGACAAAGAGGTTCCAACGAGAACTCCAAAGTGAGGTAAACCTGTCCGTCTTCATAGGGCCGGACAACAAAGAATACTGCGATTTCACGGTTCAATTGTGTGAGGAACTGAACGAGCTTGATAGCAGAATCAAGCCCACGGTGTATCAAAATGGCGATGGGAAGGCAACTGACCTGGGCATCACCCGAACTCCGACCGTTCTCGTGGGGTGGGACCAGGGATACAAGGTGGAATACACCGGCGCCCCTGCGGGCCAGGAAGCGGGAGGCTTCATTGAGGCCATTTCCCTCGTCTCCCGCCGGGATAGCGGACTCCAGGAGGATTCCAGGGTCAAACTCCGGAACATAGATCGCGACGTCTCTATCCAGGTGTATGTCACGCCGACCTGTCCTTACTGCCCTCGTGCTGTCTTGTTGGCACACCAGATCGCCATTGAGTCCAAGGGGCGGGTGGAATCCGAGTGCGTGGAGGCTTCGGAGAATATGGACCTGGCCAGGCAGTTTAACGTCAGTTCTGTTCCGCAACAGGTGATCAACGGGGATATGAGTTCCATCTCTATCGGCGTACAGCCTGAAGCTAAGTTTGTTGACGACGTACTGCGTTATGGTTCGTCCCGTTATGCCAAGATCATGGAAGCAGAGGAAGCCAAGAGGGCACTGGCCGAAAGGCTGGTGGATGCCCCCACCGGGCCGGTGATTCTGACGGACCGCAATTTCGATCAGGCTGTCCGGAAGTATCCTATGTTGGTCGTGGACTGTTGGGCCGAGTGGTGCGGTCCTTGCAAGATGGTCGCTCCTGTAATTGAGGCCCTGGCGCGGGATTATCGAGGTCAGATCGTTTTTGGAAAACTGGATGTGGACCATAATCGAGGAGTTGCGGGGCGGTACCAGATCATGTCCATTCCCACCCTTCTGATTTTCAAAGAGGGCCATTTGGTGGATACCAAGATAGGCGCGCTACCCAGGCACGCCTTGGAAGAAGTATTGCTCAAGTATGTCAAGAGGAGATGAATGTGAAAAAGATATCAGTTTGCGGAAAGGGCGGTAGTGGGAAAAGCTCTGTCGTCACCCTCCTGGCAAATGGGATGCGAGAGAGGGGATATCGGGTATTGGTCGTTGACTCAGACGAGTCAAATCCGGGGCTGTATCGAATGCTTGGCTTTGAAAAGAGGCCCAATCCTCTTTTGGGACTCGTTGGGGGAAAGAAAAACGTATTCCGAACGTTCTCAGAAGAGTCGGAGCCCTCCAAGAATATCCTGACGCAGGAGGAGATCCGAACCGCGGATCTCCCTCCTCAGTACATAGTGGGGGCGGATGGCATCGGGATGGTCTGTATAGGCAAGATTCTTCAGTCGCTTGAGGGCTGTGCCTGTCCTATGGGGGCGCTAAGCCGTGAGTTTCTCAAACGGCTCCGCTTGCAAGAGGATGAGGTGGCGATTGTTGATATGGAAGCAGGCATAGAGCACTTCGGCAGAGGGGTTGAGACAAGCATAGATAGCGTGCTCATCGTGGTTGAGCCATCTTTTGACTCACTGGAACTTGCCGACAAGATAAACACTCTCGCCACTGAAGTTGGGATGGATAACACCTGGACTATCCTCAATAAGGTCATGTCAGAAGAGGTCGCCTTGAAATTGAAAGATGAGTTGGAGAAGAAGGGCATATCTGTGATTGGATCCATTGGCTACGATCCGGACATTTTCCAGTCTGGCCTGGAGGGGCGCCTACTCCAGGGCAGTAAGGCAGAAAGGGACATCGGGAAGATATTGGATCAGTTGCTCTGAGGAGGAGATGAGCATGTGCTTAGCTACCGTTTATGTTGACAATGATGGTCAAAAGGAAGAAGTGATGCGCGATGTGGCCTGGATCGAACCCGAAAGCCAGGGGGTTCTATTGATCGGCTTCCTGGGGGAGAGGCAGGTGTTTCACACCAGGATAAAGAGTATTGATTTGATGCATAGTTCCATTGTGCTCGAGAAGAGAGAGGGGGACAAAGGCATGACAGCCGATTAACCATTGGACAGCAGTTGAGACTGAAAATCCGCATTTTACGCCGCCCTTAGCCTGGATTTGACAATCCAGGCCGAGCAGGCTGGATAGTTATGCCCAGGACCGATGCTTCAGGTGCTTGTAAGGGAGAGGAGATGATTTCGGATCAGAAGAAGAGATGGGTAGCAGGTGGGTTTTATGGATGTGCATTTGTTTGCTGCTTTTCATCCCGGTGGTGAGCGGATGTGCAGCTTTGCCCGAAGGTGGCACGATGGATAAGCTGGTCTGCGTTTACGCCGGGGCAGGGGCGGTGCTGGCCAGGGACGTCGAGGCCGCCCTCGACAAGCTGGCCATCTCCTATCGCCAGGTGGGCGAGCAGGACATCAGGGATGGCAGGCTGGAGGATTGCTCACTGCTCATCGTCCCCGGCGGCTACACGGCGCGATATGTGGATGCCCTGGGCGAGGGGGGATTCGAACAAATCAGGGAGTTCGTCGCCAGGGGCGGCGGCTACATCGGCATCTGCGCCGGGGCCTACATCGCCGCCCAAAATGTGGAGGTGCCAGGCCGTCCCTACGGCCTGGGGATAATCGAGATCAGGAACGAGAGGGGAGCGGGGCGGGACCTCAGGACCATCACCATTGCCAAGCCTGAGCACTCGGTGGTGAAGGGCTACACGGGGCAAGTGGACATCTGGTATCAGAACGGGCCGATGATGCAGGCGGGCAAGGGCGTGGAGACGCTGGCCGTCTACGAGGAGGAGGCCGCCGCCATCGTCTGTTCCACCTACGGCCAGGGCAGAGTGGTCATCTTCAGCCCTCATCCGGAGGGTAGCCTGGAGGGAGGGGTTGACCCGGAGATAGCCGGAACGCTCAAGCTACTGGAGAACGCCGTTGGCTTCGCTTCCCAATCGGAGGGTCAGCGATGAAAATAGCGGTGGTTTACGACAATAAGTCGCTTCGTCGCGAGCTTGCCCCTGCCTGGGGCTTCTCCTGCCTGGTGGACGACGGCCTTCTCTTCGACACCGGCGGGGACGGCCCCAGGCTGCTCTCCAACATGGTGCAGATGGGGCTCGACGTCGGGAGGATAAAGTCGGTGGTCCTCTCGCACGCCCACGGCGATCACACTGGCGGGCTGGGAGCCCTCCTGGCCGTCAACGAGGAAATCACAGTCTACCTGCCCCGCTCCTCTTCCAGTCGTTTCAAAGGGCAGGTTAAGGCTCGCACCCACGTGGTGGAAGTCCACGAGCCGATGGGGATAGCCGAGGGCATCTACACCACCGGGGAGATGGGGAGAGGCCTGGTCGAGCAGGCGCTTGTTTTGGACACAAATCAGGGCTTGGTGGTCATCACCGGTTGTGCCCATCCCGGCATCGTGAGGATCGTGAAAAAGGCGAAGGAGGTAGCGAGCGGGGAGGTCTATCTCGTCCTGGGCGGCTTCCACCTGAGCGTGGCGAGTACAAAAGCGGCCAGGGACGTCATCGCCGACTTCCGGCGACTGGGGGTGCAGAAAGTGGCTCCCTGCCACTGCACCGGGAACCGGGCGATGGGGATGTTCGCCGCCGAGTACGGGGAGGACTTCATTCGGGTGGGCGTCGGGAGCAGGTTAGAGGTTGGGAAATAAGACTTAATCGTCAAGAGAGTAGGGCTCTTTCCGGCACTATTCATCCGCTGAGATGAACCCTTCCCCAGTTAGATAAGCTGTGATAGCCTGAAGTATGTTCTCGGCAATTTGAACATCTTCTTGAGCGTCGTTTTCTTCGATGCTCAGGTCGAATTCGTAATCGCCAGTCTGTCTCTCGCGGAATAGTCGGCTGATGAGCTTGCTGAAATCTTTCGGGAAAACGCCCGTTTTAACAAATTGACGATTGAAGGCGCCAATAGCTCCGCTGTGTTTGGAGAAAGCCAGGTGCTTGGTCAGCAGGATGGCTTCTATGGCATAAAAGGCGGTGTAGTAAGCGCGAGATGATGCAAAATCATAATCCCCAGCCCCGATGTGTCGTTTAGCGGCTGAAAGAGAACGAGAAGCTTTTTGAATCATTTGTTGCAATTGTTCTTTTAGCTCTTCACGTTCGTCCATAAAGTAATCCCTTCTTTGCGGACATTCATGAGGAAGGGGTCGTAGATTCGCTCGTAGTGTTTCTTCTCCGATATGGGAAATATCGAAAGCACGATGTTATATCGGTAAAGGATTTCTCCTGCCACCTCATCTATAGTGTCTTTTGTGCCAGGGGAGATTTCGTCCAAGACCATCAGGCAATCGTAATCAGAGTCCGGAACATCGTCCCCGCGAGCTCTGGAACCGAAGAGGATAACTTGTTTGAGATGAGCGCCCAATCGCTTCTGTGTTTCTTGTAAGAAATAGTCTATTACTTCATCTGTGTTCTGTCTCATGATTGGCCTTCCTCGTTAAAATTATACCACAGGGTCGAAAAAATACAAGTTCGCTTTGGGCCACAGAGAAACCTAACCAAGGAGGCATGCAACACTGATCAGATTCGGCATCGGGTGGGCGATAATCTTCGCCGACGATAATCACAGTGTTCGTATATCTTGGGATCAGGCTGGCTCCAGTGATATCGAGTTTTGTTTTTTAGCTGAGGGAGGTGAGCTGGATGAGTGAACGGCTGATTGTGATCGGCGGGTGCGCGGCGGGAATGAGCGCGGCCTCCAAAGCGCGGCGCGTGAATCCTGACCTGGAGATCGTGGTCTACGAGAGGACGGGCTTCGTGTCCTACGGTGAGTGCGGGCTGCCGTACTACGTTTCGGGCCTGGTGGACGATCATGACCAGCTTGTGGCGCGCACGCCCGCCCAGTTCGCCAAGCGCGGGATCGAAGTACACCTGCACCACGAGGTCACAGAAATCGTCCCCGAAAACCGCCGCCTGCGAGTGACCAATCTCGATAACGGCGAGAGCTGGTATGAGAATTACGATAAGCTGGTCATCGCCACCGGCGGAAGGCCGGCCCTGTTGCCTGTCTTCTCCCTCCCCCCTGCCCCCCCAAAGCCTGGCCTGAGCAAAGTCGAAGGGTTGGGGGGAACGGGGGGCGGGGTGTTCGTCCTGCGTGCACTGGAGGACGGCATCGCCATCCGCGAGTTCATCCAGCGCGAGAGGCCAGGGCACGCGGTGATCGTCGGCGCGGGCTACATCGGCCTTGAGATGGCGGAGAGCTTCCACGTGCTTGGGCTGGAGACCACGGTCATCGGGCGACCGCCGCAGGTGCTCAAGCTTTTCGACCCCGACGTGGCGAAGCTGGTGCAGGAGGAGTTGGAGAGAAAGGGCATCCGACTGTCGCTGGGCGACGAAGTGAAGGCGCTGGAAGGCGACGCGCAGGGGCGAGTGCGAAGGGTCATCTCCTCGAAGGAAACTTTTGAGGCTGACCTCGTTTTGTTGGCCCTGGGCGTGCGACCCAACGTGGCCCTGGCTGAGGAGGCGGGCGTGGCCCTGGGCGAGACGGGAGCCATTGCCACCGACGCCCAGATGCACACCAACCTGCCCGACGTCTTCGCCGCGGGGGACTGCGCCGAGGCTTACCATCTCATCACCGGGCGTGGCGCCTACATACCGCTGGGCACCACGGCCAATAAGCAAGGGCGCGTGGCGGGCACGAACGCTGGCGGCGGGCACGCCGAATTCAGCGGCATTGTAGGTACGGCCATCACCAAGGTTTTCGACCTTTACGCTGCCCTGGCGGGCCTGTCGGAGAAGGGGGCGCGAGCGCTGGGCTACGCCGTCGAGTCCACGACGATCAAAGCCTCCAGCCGTGCCCATTACTATCCCGGCGGTGGGCCGATGCACGTCAAGCTGGTGGTAGAGGAGGGCAGCGGGCGTTTGCTGGGTGGGCAGATCGTGGGCAGTGAGGGGGCCGGCCCTCGAATTGACGTGCTGGCGACGGCTTTGCACCAGGAGATGACCGTCGAAGAGCTGTCGAGGCTCGACCTGGCTTACGTGCCCCCGATGTCACCGGTATGGGATCCACTGCTGGTGGCTGCCAACGTGGCTTTGAAATAAGTGTGAGGGTGAGAGGTGATGAAGAATGATTTACGTTGATACCGAGAAGTGCGCCGGCTGCGGGATCTGTGCCGACGCCTGCCCTGTAGGGGCCATAAGCCTGGTCGGGGGCACGGCCCAAGTTGACCAGGAGAGGTGCACAGACTGCGAGGCCTGCGTGGAGGTTTGTCCCAATGGGGCCATACTGGCCGTGAGGGAGCCGGTCGCGGAGCGGGCGGCTGTCCCCAGCGTGCGTCCGGTGCCTGAGGTCATCCGGGTAAGGCCGCAGTCGGCCCCCGTTTCCCTGCCAACCAGGGCTATGCCTGCCATAGGAGCAGCATTGACCTTTCTGGGCCGTAACGTCGCCCCTCGTCTGGCAGGCTATTTGCTCAACGCCCTGGATCGCAGGTTGAGTCAGGGGCAAGCCAGTCCCGCCGCGGGAACGTCTGGCGGCGTGTCCACGGCTTCTGGCGTGGGGGGACGAGGCTCCGGACAAGGTCATCGTCGGAGGAGGAGGCGGGGCCAGGGTCGGCGAGGAAGACAAGGGGGGTGAGGTGGCGGTTGATGATCACTGGGTAAGGAGGGAGCACCATGTCACAACGCAGCCATGTCGAGGTCGGAGAGCGGGCAGCACGCCACTACGACCTGACGATGGACCTGCTCCTGCTAGGGCGCTACCAGGCCTTCATTGAGCAGGCCATTGAGCGGATGGACATCCGTCAGGCGGACGCGATTCTGGACCTGGGATCGGGCACCGGGCGCAACATCTGTGTGATGCTAAGGGCACTGGATTCCACTGGGCGAGTCGTTGGGGTAGACATCAGCCAGGAAATGCTTCGACAGGCGCAGCAGCGGTGCCAGACCCACCCCCAGGTGTCCTTTCTCAACCGGCGCATCGAAGAAGCGCTGCCTTTCCACGAGGAGTTCGACAAAGCGTTCATCTCTTTCACCCTGCACGGCTTTGAGGACGAGGATAAGGAGCGGGTAATTGCCAATGCCCACCAGGCCTTGAAGCCCGGCGGCATATTCTGGATCCTGGACTACAATGAGTTTGACCTGAACCGCCAATGGTTCCCCTTTCGCTGGGCCTTCCGGCGCTTTGAATGTGAGTTGGCCAGTGAGTTCCTGTCCCTGGATTTGAAGGCGATGCTGGCCGGCCGTGGGTTTGGCAATTTCGTGACCCATCCATTTCTGCGGGGCTATGTGCGGCTGTTGGGGGCGGAGAAGCTGTAGGTAGGGGGGGAGGAATGAGCAGCGAACGGATCAAGGAACTGGAGAGCCAGATAGCGGAGCTGAAGAGCAGATGGCCGGCCCATTCGGTGCCGCCGACGCTGCTTCAGCAGTTGGAGGATCTGGATGTAACGACCAAGTTTCTCAGACCATAGGCAAGGAGGCAAGTTGCTGTGGAGATTGATGAGTGGAAGGCGCAGATCGAGAGAGAGTGTAAGGAGAAGGATGTGTTCTTCGCGGAGCACTGGCAATCGCCGATACCTCCCCAAGACCGTGCCGAGTTTAGAGGACTGGACTATTACCCACCCGGTCCGGACTTTAGGTTCGAGATTGAGCTTCACGGGCATGAGGAAAAGAAGACCGTGAGGATGGCCTATACAAAGGGCGAGGAGCGGGACTTTGTCCGCTGGGGCGAATTCCGATTTGAGATCGGCGGTGAGGTGTGTGTGCTTCAGGCTTACAAAAGCGATTCTGAGGAGGAGCAACTGTTTGTTCCCTTCAGGGACGCAACGTCTGGCCAGGAGACATACGGCGCAGGGCGCTACCTGGACCTCAACGCTGCCAGGAATCGCACTGCCGACGGAAAGTGGATTCTCGACTTCAACAGGGCGTATAATCCCTGGTGTGTATACAGTGAGCAGTACACATGCCCCTTCGTCCCTCAGGAGAATTGGCTTACAGTGCCAATACGTGCCGGGGAGAAGAATTACCCGAAAAAGTAGCGAGTTCACGATCGCCTGGGAATGACATGCATATCGTTGAGGAGAGAGTTAGATTCCGTTTTGCAGGACTCGCCAGGAGGATAAAGTGAGCATAGTCGGTAGAGTAGCTGGGAGGATCAGAGATTTCATCTACAGGCAGAAACACAATTATCGGGTGGGCGCGGCGCGCTTCTCCGCGAACAAGTTTCTAGCCGGCCTCACCAGTCAATACAATGCGATATATACTGTGGGGTTGGGGGCCGATGCTGTGCAACTGGGGTCTCTCAGCAGCGTGGGCGGCGCGATCAGTGCCCTCATTTCTGCACCCGTAGGATGGCTGATGGATCGCCACGGCATCAAGCGATTTTTCCTGCTGGCGATCGTCTTAGCAGCAGGAGGAAGCTTGCTCTATGCGCTAGCACCTGATTGGCGATTCCTCGTTGCGGCGGCTATTTTTGCTTCCATCGCCGTAAGCCTGAGTAACACTGGGTGCAGGGTGATCTGCGCCGATTCGGTACAGAGCAAAGATCGAGTGACTGCGCAGAACGTTTGTAGCACCCTGGCTGCGATAGCCGGCATGATCTCGCCCCTTATCAGCGCCTACCTGGTGACAGTTTTCGGAGGCATGACGGTTGAAGGCATTCGGCCCTTGTATTATCTCCAGTTCGCGGGGTATGGCCTTATTTTTCTTCTCGTGGTTGCCCAACTGCGCGAACCTCAACGGGGACAACTCGCTGACGCGGAAACCAGGTTCGGCTTTATCGCTGATTTCCGTCACCTTTTCGAGGGGAGGAGGGACCTTCGGAGGTGGATAGCAATTTCTGCTCTTACCTCATTGCCCATGGCCATGTTTTGACCGTTTGTTCAGCTATACGCCCACGAGATCAAGGGAGCGGATCAATACCTTTTGGGCGTAATGGCGACCGCTACAGTTGTAGCGCAACTCGTTTTCGGCATTCCTGTGGGCCGACTGGCGGATAAAATTGGGCGAAAGCGCATCATCTACTTGCTCACACCGCTGTGGTATGCTTCTAACCTTTTTCTTGCTTTCTCTCCCAGCCCGATCACGCTGGTGTTATCGGCGACTCTTCTGGCTTTTTATACCATCTCCTCTGGCGCTACCAGCGCCATGACCCTGGAACTTGTTCCGCTTGAGCAGCAAGGGAAGTGGGGAGGGCTGCTCGGCCTGTTTACGGGGTTGGTCACGATTCCTGCCCCCATCATTGGGGGGCTTATATGGAGGGAGCTTGGCCCTATGTACGTCTTTGTCATTCCCATAGTTTTCGACCTCTTCTTTAGAGTCCCTCTGTTGACCACAGTACCAGAGACATTGGGAACAGAACACCTCATTCAGAAGAAAGGTTAGCGTAGCAGTGGCTTATGGAGGTACTGATGATGGAGAAAATCCGCTTAACGGCGCTAGCCAGCGGCACGGGCTGAGCGTCCAAGATGGGCCCTGAGACCCTGGCGCAGGTGCTGCGCCCCCTGGGCGGGATGTTTCCCGCCAAAGCATATCCCGACCTGCTCGTCGGCCTGGAGGTGAGCGATGACGCCGCCGTCTATCGCATCAGCGATGAGCTGGCCATTATCCTGACCGTTGACTTCTTCGCGCCCGTGGTTGATGATCCCTACGACTACGGAGCTATTGCCGCTGCCAACGCTATGAGCGACGTGTACGCCATGGGCGGTGAGGTGGTCCTGGCCCTCAATATCTGCGGCTTCCCTATTGATCTTCCTTCCAAGATGGTGAGTGAGATCCTACGTGGAGGGGCTGAGAAGATCGCCGAAGCAGGGGGCGTTCTGGCTGGGGGGCATACCGTGATAGACAAGGAGCCCAAGTATGGGCTGGCAGTGATGGGCTTCGTCCATCCCGACCACATCGCCACCAAGGCCGCAGCGAAGGCCGGCGATGTGCTGGTCCTGACCAAGCCCCTGGGTGTGGGTATCACCGCTGCCGCGCTCAAGGCAGGGATCGCCGAACCGAGTCACGTGAGGGGAGCGGTGAAGGTGATGAAGACGCTGAACCGAAAAGCCGCCCGATTGATGCAGCAAGTGGGCATAGATGCTGTCACCGACATCACCGGCTTCGCTCTGCTTGGCCACGCCCAGGAGATGGCCGAAAAAAGCGGGGTGGGGATACGTCTTAGTTTGGAGAGCCTGCCTTTCTTGGAAGGGGCGAAAGGGTACGCCGAAAAACAGATCTTCCCGGCTGGCGCTGGCCGGAACCAGAAGTGTTATGCCCCGCGCGTTCGCTTTGCGCCTTCCGTCCCCGAGTGGATGCAGATGCTGCTCTACACGCCGGAAACCTCCGGCGGCCTGCTCATCGCCGTGCCGGAGAAGAAGCTGGGGGAGCTCACCGCGCTTTTCGACCAGGAAGGGCAATCCGACTGGGTTGTCGGCCACATCGTGGAGGGCAAGGGTATAGAGGTGGGTTAACGCTGCCCGGTCGGTGCTGGCAAAATGGTCAAGCCCTTTTGGGGGATACAGTACTGAGGTGAGAGGATACATTTTGATCAATAGGCGGAAAGGGGATTGGGATGATGAAGAAGATAGCGATCTGAGGAGATTCTGGAGCTGTTTGACTGGACGGGCCTGGAGGTGGAGTTTCACCCGATCACCCTTGACCGTTTCAAGGGGTTGCCAGGGAGATTTGAGGAACGTGAGCAGCGAACGGATCAAGGAACTGGAGAGCCAGATAGCGGAGCTGAAGAGCCGCTGGCCGGCCCATTCGGTGCCGCCGACGATGCTTCAGCAGTTGGAGGATCTGGAAGAGGAATTGGAGAAAGAACTGAGGAAAGCAGCCGAGGGTAAGACCAATGCCAAAGCAGATGGCCGTGATTGATTATAGAAAGTGCCGGCCTGAGAAATGCGACCAGGGCATCTGCCTCGCCGTGCTCGCATGTCCCAACAAAGTTCTCAAGCAGGAGGCTGCTTACGAGATGCCCGATCCTCCTCTGACCTTATGTGTCGGCTGTAGTCTGTGTACTCAGGCTTGCTCGTTGAAGGCAGTCCAAATGATGTGAAGGGGGAAAAGCATGCCCATTTACGAATACCGCTGCAAGAACTGTGAGGAGCGGGTGGAGGTGTTGGTTCGCTCCGAGACGAGCACCTCGCCCACCTGTCCAAACTGCGGCAGCCCCCGGCTGGAGAAGCTCCTCTCCGTCCCTTACGTGATAAGTGGGGAGAGGCGTCCGGCGGGGCTGACCTGCTGCGGGCGGGACGAGCGCTGCGAAGCCCCGCCCTGTTCGACGGATTAAGCCTGGCGCAAGCCAGAGCCGTTTGCAGAAGGAGATGAGGAGATGAGAAGGAGTGTCGAGCGATGAGAGTAACCTGCGTGGTAGATGACGCCGTCTGCGATCACTCGCCGTTCTGGGGTGAGCACGGGTTGGCCTTTTTGATCGAGACGGAGAGCGGGTGCGTTCTTTTCGACACCGGCCAGAGCGGCACAGTGCTGCTGTACAATCTGAAGTTGCTAGGCGTTGAGCCAGAGGCGATCAACGCTCTGGCCATCAGTCACGCCCACTACGATCACACCGGCGGGCTGCCGGCCCTGCTGGATCAGGTCGCTGGCGTTCCCCTCCATGCTCACCCCGACCTCTTCCGTGAGCGCTTCTCGCGGCGAGAGGGGTCGCCCAGGTTTGTGGGCTTACCTTTGAAAAGGGAAGCGTTGGAGCAGCGGCTGACCCTCGAACTGCGCGCGGAGCCGACGGAGATTCTACCCGGCGTGTGGACGACGGGCGAGATCACAGACCGCGCCGAGCCAGAGGGTCGCAGCGCGCATCACCTGGTGCGTGGAGTGGAGGGCTGGGAGCCTGATCCCTACCGTGACGACATGTCTCTGGTGCTGGAGACGGAGAAGGGAACGGTGGTGCTCTGCGGCTGCTGTCACGCCGGGCTGCTCAATACCCTGGCCCACGTGCGCCGCACTTTTGGCCCGGATATAACCACTGTGGCCGGAGGCACTCACTTGCTCCAGGCCGACGAAGCTCATCTGCGGCGCGTCATTGAGGTGTTGAGGGAGCTTGGCGTGCCCCGGCTCTATCTCAACCACTGCACCGGTCAGCGGGCCTACGTCACTCTGGCCCAGGCTTTCGGCGAGAAGGCGGCCCCCTGTCCGGCGGGCACGAGGTTGAACTTCTGAGTTGTCGCGTTCCCTCTTCATCTCCCCAACCTTTCGACGAGGCCCTTCGTCGAGCTCAGGAGGGACCTCAGGGCAAGCTTTTTGGGGAGGCCCTTTGGGATTTCGCAGGGTGACGGTATCGGAGTCCTCAACTTGTTGAGGGGGCGGCGCGGCAAACCCCAACAAGTTGGGGACTCCGGCTCGCTACCCGCGCCAACTCCCAAAGACCCTGGGGGGGAAAGAGGGGGAGAGAGGTTTTCGATGAGGTACGTTTACGGCCCAGTCCCCTCGCGGCGGCTGGGTCAATCGCTGGGAGTGGACCCCATCCCCTTCAAGACCTGCAACTACAACTGCGTCTATTGCCAGTTGGGCCGCACCACACCCCTCACCAACGGACGCAAGGACTTCTTCCCTCGGGAGGGGATTTTGGCTCAGGTGCAGGACGCGCTGGAACGGCACGACTCTGGCGAGATTGACTACGTGACCTTCGTCGGGCAGGGGGAGCCGACGCTGTGCGCCAGCCTGGGTTGGCTCATCCGACAGGTGAAGGCCCTCACCGACATCCCGGTGGCTGTCCTCACCAACGGCGCCCTCCTCTTCCAGCCAGAGGTGCGGGAGGAGCTGGCCGCCGCCGACCTGGTGATGCCCACCCTCGACGCGGCCAATCAGGCGACTTTTCGCCAGATCAACCGCCCCTGGCCCCGCTTCCGCATAGCCGAGATTGTCGAGGGGATGGCGGCCTTTCGCGGGATGTTCACAGGCCAGCTCTGGATCGAGGTGATGCTGGTCAAAGGACTGAACGACGACGAGGCGACGCTGTTGGGAATCCGCGATGCGCTGGCCCGCATCCGCCCCGACCGAGTGCAGATCAACGTCCCCATCCGTCCACCGGCCGAGCCCTGGGTGGAGATCCCCGACAACGAGGGCGTCGAGCGCGCCACGGCCATCCTGGGAGAGGCAGCCGAGGTCGTCGCCCCCTACGAGGGCTGCTTCGATCTCTCAGGCTTCGCAGACGTGGCCGAGGCGATACTGGCCATCATCCGCCGTCACCCGATGCGCCAGCGGCGTTTGATGGAGACGTTGGATAGGTGGGTGCCGGGCGAGGTGAAGGAGACGCTGGCCCGGTTGGAGTCCAGCGGCCAGGCCCGAAAGCATTCTTACCGGAGTGAGGTTTTCTGGGAATACGCTGGCAGAATCTTCGGCGAACGGCGTCCTGAGCCCGCCGAAGGAAGGCGAGTGCACCGTGAACCTTGAACGCTGGGGCTGGTATTCTATAATAGTCAACGTCGCTTTGGGGTTGATCAACCTGGTCATCGCCAGAGCCTCCGGCAGCCTGGCTGTGGAGGCGGAGATGGTCCACAACCTGGTGGACCTGCTGACGGCGGTGGCGGTGCTGATCGGGCTGAGACTCTCGACGCGCAAGTCCAAGGACTTTCCCTACGGTCTGTACAAGCTGGAGAACGTGGTGGCCGTGGCGCTGGCGGTGATGATCTTCTTCACCGCTTACGAGATCGCCAGGGACGCTTTCCTGGAGCCAACGCGCCAGGCTACGGTGGATCCCTGGATGCTGGCGGGCGTGGCGGTGGCGACGGCGATCCCGCTGGTTTTCAGCCGCTTCGAGCTGCGCGCTGGCAGGGAGGCCAACTCCCCCTCCCTCATCGCCGACGCGAAGGAGTACCGCACTCACGTCTTCACCACGGGCATCGTCTTCGCCGCGCTGCTGGCCCAGCGGTTCAACCTCCCGCTGGACCGGGTTGCGGCACTGGTCATCGTCGTCGCCATCGGCAAGACGGGCTGGGAACTGCTCTCCGATGGGATGCGCGTGCTGCTCGATGCCTCGCTGGACGCCGACACCATCCTGCGAATCCGGGACATCATCACCGCCGAGCCGACGGTGGCCGAGCTCAAGCGGGCCACCGGTCGCAACGCTGGCCGATTCCGCTTCGTGGAGGCCGAGGTCGCCCTGCGCGTCCGCGAGCTGGAGAAGGCAGAGGCCATCACCCGTCGCATCGAGGAGCACATCCGCCAGGCCGTGCCTTACGTGGACCGCGTGCTGATCCACGCCGAACCCATGGAACGCACGCACCTGCGCTACGCTGCTCCGCTGAGCGATGCGGCGGGCACGTTGAGCGAGCACTTCGGCGAGGCGCCTTACTTTGCCCTGGTCACAGTGCGCCTGGCCGACGAGGCCATCGAGGAACAGCAAATCGTGGCCAATCCTCACCAGGCGGTGGAGAAGGCGAAGGGCATCCGGGTAGCCGAGTGGCTGGTGGCGCAGAAGGTGGACGTGGTGTTGCTGAAGGAGAGCCTGCGCGGCAAGGGGCCGGTCTACGTCTTCGGTGATGCCGGCGTGGAGATGCGGGATACCACCACGACGACGCTGGAGGAGGCGCTGGCGGAAATGAGCCAGAGCTGAAAAGGGATCAGGTAAAGGAGGTAGGTATTTATGAAGCGAATGATGATGGTGTGGTTGTGGTTGATGTCAATAGCGGCCGCCGCCTGCGCGGGTGGTGCGGAGCCGTCGCCCACGGCCGATGGCAGGATCCTGGTTGCCGCCAGCATTACCCCCCTGGCCGACCTCGCCTGCCAGGTGGGAGGCGATCACGTCGAGGTCATCACCCTGGTGCCGCCGGGGGCCAGCCCTCATACCTATGAACTGACCCCATCCCAGGTGGAGCAGGTGGCCGAGGCCCGCCTGCTGGTGCTCAATGGCGTGGGGCTGGAATACTGGGCCGACAAGCTGACCCAGAGCGCCGACAACCCGAACCTGATCGTCGTGGACACCTCCCAGGGGATCGAAGTTTTGGCGGGGACTGCCGACGAGCCGGGCGGCAATCCCCACATCTGGCTCGACCCTGAGAACGCCATCGTGCAGGTGGGCCACATTCGTGATGCGCTGATCCGGGCCGACCCCACCCACGCCGACGACTACCGGGCCAATGCCGAAAGATACATCGCTGAGCTGCAAGCCCTGGATCAGGAGATCGCCAACGAAGTCGCCACCTGGTCCAACCGGCAGTTCATCGCCTTCCACCCGGCCTGGGTCTACTTTGCCCGGCGCTACGGGTTGGTCCAGGCGGCCGTAATTGAGGAGTCGCCAGGGCGCGAGCCGTCGCCGGTTGATGTGGCGCGGATCGTTGAGACCGCGAAGCGGATCGGCGCCAAAGCCATCTTCGCCGAGCCGCAGTTCTCGTCCCAGGCGGCCCGAACCATTGCTGAGGAGAGCGGGGCACAGGTGCTTTTCCTCGATCCGCTGGGTTCCAGCCTGGATGATCGCAGCTACTTTAACCTGATGCGCTACAACGTCGCGCAGATGGCCAGGTCGCTGCGCTGATGAGGAGCGCTATGGACTACGTGATCGAGCTGGAGAATGTGACCGTCTGCTACCAGGAGTTGGTGGCGCTGGAGGACGTCAGTTTGAAAATGGCGACCGGCGAGTCTCTGGCCCTTATCGGCCCCAACGGTTCGGGCAAGACGACGCTGATCAAGACCATCCTGGGACTGGTGACACCCGTGGCTGGCACGGTGCGCCTCTTCGGCAAGCCGCCTCAGCAACTCGATGGGGAGTGGAAGCGGGTTAGCTACGTGCCGCAAATCGCTCAGATTGACTCTCGCTTCCCCATCCGGGTGTTTGACGTGGTGCTCATGGGCCGTTACGGCCAGGTGGGGCTGATCCGCCGGCCTGGGCGCAGTGATCGGGAAGCGGTCTGGCGGGCGTTGGAACAGGTGAGCATGGGCGATCTGGCGCAGCGGCCCATTGGTCGGTTGTCCGGCGGACAGCGCCAGCGTGCCCTGGTCGCCCGGGCATTGGCTGCCGAGCCGGAGCTGCTCCTGCTGGACGAGCCCACCACCGGCGTGGACGTGGGCACCACCGAGGGGCTGTTCGATTTGCTGGGGGAGCTGCACCACCAGGGCATGACCATCCTGGTCGTCTCCCACGACGTGGGAGTGGTAGCTCAGCACGTGGACCAGGTGGCCTGCTTAAACCGCCGCCTGGTGGCTCACGGTCGGCCCCAGGAGGTGATGAGCGGCGAGGTGCTGCAGTGCATGTACGGCCCGGAGGCGGCCCTGGTGGGCCACGGCGAGGTGCCCCACCTGGTGGTCCGGCGACACACGGGCCTCACGGGGGATGAAGCATGCTGGAAATCCTGAGCTACACCTTCATGCAGCGAGCTCTGCTGGCCTCGGTATTGATCGGCACGGTGAGCGCCGTCATCGGGGTCTACGTGGTATTGAGGGGGCTCTCTTTCATTGGCGCTGGCATCGCCCACGCCAGCTTCGGGGGCGTGGCGCTGGGCTTCCTGCTGGGGATCAACCCGCTGTTGACGGCAGTGGTCTTCTGCCTGCTGACTGCCTGGGGCATCGCCTGGACCAGTTTGCGAGCTGAGGTGAAGGAGGACACCGCCATTGGAATCTTCTTCGCCTCTACCATGGCCCTGGGCATCCTCGTCATCGGGCTGATGCGGGGCTACAACGTGGACCTGTTCGGCTACCTGTTCGGTTCAGTGTTGGCCGTGACCCAGGAAGACCTGTGGCTCAGCTTGTTGCTGGGGGCGGGTGTGTTGCTGACGGTGGGGCTGTTTTTTAAGGAGCTGCTGTTCATCATCTTCGATCCAGAGATGGCCCGGGTGAGTGGGTTGCCGGCTGGTGCGCTCTACGTCCTGCTCCTCAGCCTGATGGCCCTGACCATCGTGCTGTCCATCAAGGTGGTGGGCATCATCCTGGTCTCGGCGCTGATCGTGATCCCGCCGGCCGCCGCCTACCAACTGACGGAGGATTTCCGGCGGATGATGCTCCTGGCGGTGGTCATAGGCAATCTGTCAGCCGTGGTCGGCCTGTTCCTGTCCTATTGGCTCGACACGGCTTCTGGAGCGACCATGGTGCTGACGGCCACGGCGTTTTTTATCCTCAGCGCCTTGCTGTCGCCCCGGCGACGCAAGGGACGAGTTTGACAAAGAACTGAAGGCTCGCACTGGCCAAACAGGGCAAGTTGGAACAGCCTGACGCCGTGATTAAGATCGCCGACCGATGAGGTGCCAGACTATGGCGGTTAGAGACATCGTTCTATTCCTCGAAAACGAGGCGGCTCTACGCAAAAAGAGCAAGCCAGTCAGGAGCATCAACCGGCAGGTTAAAAGATTGGTACGGGATTTGGAGGATACGCTCAACGACCACCCGGCGGGGATTGGGCTGGCTGCTCCTCAGATTAACGTTCACAGTCGGGTGGTTGTGGTCCGATTGGCAGGTGGACGGGGTAACGAAAGTGAGCCTGGCCCGCCCCTGGCCTTGATCAACCCGGAAGTTGTAGAGGCCCGAAACGAGGAACGGGATTTTGATGGTTGTCTCAGCTTTCCTGGCCTCTACGGTGAAACCGTGCGTCCGCACTATTTGAGGGTAACCGGCCTGGACAAAGCGGGCAACCCCTTTGACCGGGTCTTCGAGGGCTTTGACGCCGTGGTGGTTCACCACGAAATAGACCATCTGGATGGCGTGCTTTTCGTTGATCGCGTCGAGAGCGTAGAGAATTTGTACCGGGTGCGCGAGGACGAAAACGGCGAGTTGGTGCGCGTGCCGCTGTCGGTGGTGGCAAAGTGACGGACATCTTCCTGTTTGGTGCTATTATAGGAGCAGTGAGCTTCAAGTGGAGGTCATTAGACAATGGATGAACCTATCGTTGCAATAGAAGGACTAGTGAAGCGCTACGGGGACGTGGTCGCCGTGGATGACATCAGCTTCCAGATCCAACAGGGGGAGATCTTCGGGCTATTGGGGCCCAACGGCGCGGGCAAGACGACGACCATCAACGTGCTCTGCACCTACACCGAGCCGACAGCGGGAGAAATCGTCGTCGCTGGCCACAGCGTCACCGCCGAGCCGGAGGAGGTCAAGCGGGCCATCGGCGTGGTGCCCCAGGACATCGCTCTCTACCCCGACCTGAACGCGGTGGAGAACCTGCGTTTCTTTGGGCAGATGTACGACGTCCCCAAGGCCAGGCTGGAGCAGCGCATCGGCGAATTGCTGAAGCTGGTGGGCCTGGCCGAACATGCCCGCAGGCGGGTGGAGCACTACTCGGGCGGGATGAAGCGACGGCTCAACCTGGCGGTGGGTTTGCTGAGTGAGCCTCGCTTCCTGATGCTGGATGAGCCGACGGTGGGGGTGGATCCACAGTCCCGCAACGCCATCTTCGAGAACATCCAGGCCCTCAACCAGCAGGGTCTGACCATCCTCTACACCACTCACTACATGGAGGAGGCGGAGCTGCTGTGCCATCGGGTGGCGATCATGGACGAGGGGCGGATCATCGCCCTCGATAGCCCGCAGAACCTGATCAACACCCTGGGCGCGGGGATCATCCACATCGGGATCAAGGACGTAGCTGAGGAGATGCTGACCCGCCTGCGTGCTCTGCCTCAGGTCAAGGCTGTGGCCCGTCGCGATGACACCCTGGCGTTCGAGACCGTGGACGCGCAGCGAGCCTTGCTGGAGATCATCGGCTTGTTCAACGAGACGGACACGCCCATGACTTCGCTGGAGATCCTGGAGCCGAATCTGGAGAGCGTGTTCATCCAGTTGACGGGGAAGCAGTTACGTGATGCGTGAAACGTAAAACGTGAATAGGAGCGTGAAATGAAAAAGTTGCTGCACATCACTTTGAACGAGTTGTTGTTGCTGCGCAAGGACAGGATGGCTGCTGTTTGGATGATCATCCTGCCCCTGGCGATGACGACCATCATGGGCCTGGTTTTCGGTGGCTTGGGCGGGGAGAGCGAGGCGGTGGTGATTGACCTGCCAGTGGTGGACCACGACGGGGGCGAGATGGCCGCTATGGTGCTGGACATCCTGTCGCAGACGGAGAATCTGCAGGTGGAGACGGAGTACGACGAGGAGACCGCTCGCCAACTGGTGACTGATGGCAAGCGGGCCGGGGCGATGGTCATTCCCTCGGACTTCAGCGCTGCCATCTTTTCCGGTCAGGCCACTGCCCTGGAGTTGATCGTCGTCCCCGGCGGGCAGACCGCGCCGCTACTGGAGGGGATGGTGCGGGGCGTCACCAGCGGCTTCTCCAGCGTGCAGACGACGGTGGAAGTGGCCATCAGCGAAGTGCAGCGAGCCACCGGCAGCTACGATCTGGACTACGAGGGGATCGCCAGGCGGGTGGCGGACACGGCCTTAGAGCGGCTGGAAGATCCGCCGGTCCGCGCCCAGATTACGACCGTCGGCAGCGCAGAGGAGGAAGAGTTCGACGTCTTCGGCCAGGTGGTGCCGGGTTACGCGGTGATGTTCGCCATGTTCACCGTGCTCTCGGCGGCCGGGGGCATCCTGGAGGAGAAAGAGCGGGGCACCTTCAAGCGGCTGCTCATCGCTCCCATCCCTCAGTGGTCGCTGCTGGGCGGCAAGCTCCTGGCCCAGTTCCTGATGGGCGTGGGACAGATCGGGCTGATGTTCCTCTTCGGGGCGTTGGCCTTTCACGTTCAGTTGGGGAATTCGCTTCTGGGACTATCCCTGATCACCCTGGCAACCTGCTGGGCCACCACCAGCCTGGGCATCTTGCTGGTAGCGGTGATCCGGTCGCGCAAGCAGATCCACCCCATCACCACCTTGATCATCCTGGGCTCCTCCGCCATCGGCGGCTCCTGGTACCCACTATTCTTGATGCCCAAGGGGGTACAACAGGTAGCTCGCGTCACCCTCGTCGCCTGGGCGATGGAGGGTTACAACCGGCTGATGATGCTGGGCGGGAGCCTGGCTGACGTGTGGGTGGACATCGGGGTTCTGGTTCTCTACGGTGCGGTTTGCTTTGGAGTGGGGCTGAAGCTGTTCCGGTTCAAGGAGGCATAAGGAGGGTGAAACGTTTTCAGGAGTTTTTCTACAGTCTGCACCCCTTTCTGCTGCCATCTATCGCAGGCGCGCTGACCGTCACCCAGATCATCCTGGCTTTCTTCTTCAACCAACCTGGCCTCGAAGTCCTCAAGTGGGCTGGATGGATCTGCTGGTGGACAGGGGTGGTCTTCAGTATGCTGCCGATCATAACGTTCCGCAGGAAGGGCGGCGTGGCGGAGGGAGAAAGCTACATGAAGACCACTGTTCTGGTTGACACCGGCATCTACGCCATCGTGCGCCATCCACAGGGCGGCACGGCCTGGCTGTTGCTCAACCTGGCTGCTATGCTGATAGCGCAGCACTGGTCCAGTGTGGTCCTGGGCCTGGTTTCGATGGGCCTGGTCTACGCAGATGCCTTCAAAGCCGACCAGTCCTGTATCGAGAAGTTTGGTGATGACTACAAGCGCTACATGGAAAGAGTACCACGGGTGAATTTCGTGGCGGGCATCATGCGGCTGGTACGAGGCAGAGATTGAGCCATGAGAAGGTAAATGACATGCGAGAGCAAGCTGTCGCGAGATTTGAGGTCATCAAGAGCGAGGCCGGGCTGAACCTGTTTGTCCTGGCAGCGAAGCGATGAGCATCCTATGCAAGCCTATGAAATCGGATATTGCGTTTTGCCTCAGTCTGTGGTACAATAAATAGTAGAGATTGGAGGGTAGCATCGTCGTAGTCCTTGTCTCAATTTAGTTCACTGAGGAGGGTAGTGTGAAAGATTGACAGCCATCTTCTATCCTGGGAGCAATCCCGGTAGGCGGTTGGCTGTTTATTTGTGCCGGCGTCACCGTTGGGATATAATTGGGGTGAGCTGACTTCCACGGCGACACCGGCGTGCTGGGGGCAGGTTGGCAGTAGCATAAACGGAGCAAACACTTCTGTACCGCAGCGGTTCGTTGCCTGTCATCATACTATCGCGCAACAGGGTTCATTCGCCTTTGGGTATCAAGTTCAATGACTAAGCCTGAGAACCTCCAAAACATACTCACAGAGATAGCACAGGATGTTGCCAGCAAAGGTGACAGCCGAATTGCTGCGGAAGCTTTTGACGCCTACAGGCGATGTTTGGAGCCCCTTGCAGAACCTTATGTTCGCAATGGGTTTCTCGATGAGGACAAGGCATTGCCCCGTTTCTTGTCTGAGACAGCTACCCTGCACTTGGCTGTGTCACTCATCCCTCAATTGTGCACTGTGCATAGTTTCGGCCGTACAGAGGGTTTCTGGGACATCTATCCAGAAGCGCGGTTTTTCTCATGGTACAAGGTCCCGGAGGCACTCTTATCTAAGATAAGAAACTGGGCTATTGCTCACTCAGACATTGGCGATGTGCTTCAGGCTGTCGCTCTAGCTGCAGAGGGGTCTCTGGCAGGACTCAGGCGGCGTTCATTGGGAGAATTCTTCACTCCCACTGAGATAGCCCAGCACTTGGTGGCCCTCACCAATTACGATCCCCGTATGATAACTGAACATAAGGTGAACGATCCGGCCTGCGGAAGCGGAAATCTGTTGGCCGCTGTGGTTACACAGACCGTTGAGGCGACGCAGTCAGGTTCACTCGATCCAGTTGCGGCTATCTCTGGCATGAATCTTAATATCTCTGGTTTTGACATACAGCCTATTGCAATCCTTTTGACTCGACTCCAGCTCCTGCTTGCGAGTCTACCTATTTTGAAGTGCTCTGGGTTGTCCGATACGAATGTGTACGAGACCTTGTCGTTCCCGTGCGTGCAATTGCGTGACCCACTCTCAACTCCTGAAGATCTTTGGGACTTGTTTGCGCCATTTGACATTGTACTAGGCAACCCGCCTTTTCTGAAAGTAACCAAAAAGCAGTTGCCTTTTGTGACACACTACGAGGATATTCTAGCAGGCCAGCCCAATCTCTATCAGTTGTTCCTGTGGTGGGCTATACGGGCGACTCGAGTTGGTGGTCGTGTGACCTTCTTGGTTCCTCAATCCATGAGGGCAGGACAATACCTTCGCAAGCTACGCAGGGAGATTGCCAACACCTGTGAGATGACTGCTATCACCTGCTTTGTGGATCGTACTGGCGTGTTTGACTCCGTGGATCAGCAGATGATGATCTTGGCCCTAAGAAAGCTAACAGAAGGGTCGAAGAGGGCTGATGTTGCTGTCCAGATAAGCGCAAATGGGCAATCACTGGCGCGCCGGTCTGCATTGAAAGTAGGCCAGGACCAGTTGGTTTGGATGCAAGAAGATAAGCCTATCTGGTGTATCTCAAACGAGATGATGGATTATGCGATTCTGGCCAAAGTGTGTGAGGGACAACCTGTTCTAGGAAGATCGAAAGAGTTCAAGATCCTCAACGGTGGTTTCGTGTGGAATCAACACAAGGAAAGATTGAGATCAACAGAAAGCGATAATACATTACCACTTATCTCCTCCGCTTCAATAGGTGTGCATCAATTCACGTTCCCGCCGTCTGGCAAGCGGGTTTCCCAACGATTGTTTGCAGACGCAACACTCCCGATCACGGAACCTATTCATAAGACTCGACCTATTCTGCTGAAGCGCACTACTCCGAGAAAAGCGAGAGGGCGACGTATTGTCGCAGCCCTGTTGTCCGATGATTTCCTTGCTAAATACCCAACCTACTTCGTGGAAAACCATGTTAATCTCATTCGCGCAACACAGCGCAGCACAGCAGACCGCTATCTGTCTGGACTTTCCGCTTGGCTCAACTCCAGACTAGCCAACTTCATCTTCAGTATGATGAATGGGTCATCTCATCTATCGAAGTTTGAGTTGGAACTCGTACCTGCGCCTATGCCCCTGTTGGGAGAATTGAGCGATCTTACCAACACCTTGCTCACTAGCCCCACTGAGAAACGAAGCAGGATACTGGACCAGATCGATGAGCGCGCGTTCAAGTTCTTCGGGCTTTCGCCGGAGGAATCTCAACGAGTCATACAAGTAGTTCCGCCTGCTATCTAGGGAGCGAGTGTTATGGCAAGGAAACCAGGAGATCAAGGGGTTCTCTCTTTCTCTATCACTGCTCGAACTGTGCTCCTGCTAGGCCGAGAGAGCATCTCGAGCCCAGTTGTGGCAGTGCTTGAACTCGTCAAGAATGCCTACGATGCTGATGCCAATAGCGTAATCGTCCGATTTCACAAAGCAAGCACACCTGAGGGTACGATTGAGATTTCGGATGATGGCCATGGAATGAGCTGGGAGGATATCAAAACCAAGTGGATGGTCATCGGGACAGACAATAAGCAGAGGGAGCCGATTTCTCCCGATGGGCGCATCAGAGTCGGTGAAAAGGGTATTGGGCGTTTTGCTCTGGATCGTTTGGCGTCCCAAGTGGTTTTGGAAACAACAGCCAAGCCCCCCGAGCGTGAGCCAGCAGAACCTACTTATCGCCTGACCATAGATTGGGACAGGTTTGTGAACACGAATAAGGCACTGCATGAGATTCCACAGCCTGCTGAGGTACTGGAGCGTCGAGAAAAGCCGGGAACTCGCTTACTATTAAGAGGGCTACGAGATGGCTGGACACGCAGAGACTATGAGCGACTATACCGCAACCTGGTCGTGTTAGTTCCTCCTTTTGAGTCAAAACTAAAAGGATTCAGTATCAGATTCGATTGCGACGAAGCCAAGGATCTCTCCGGCCGCATTCGCAGTCCGATGGCGCAGGCTGCGCTTTTCAAGATGCGAGCCAGGTTGGACAAGGACAATCAGGTGCATATTTCCAGCACAACCAGGGATGGCTCACCTGCTGGTAAGCTCAGACCCTTCAAACGCTATAAGCGCACCTGGCAGCAGTTGTTTGATATTTCAGAAGCTCAGTCATTACAGCCACAATGTGGTCCTCTCGAGTTCGAGTTTTACTTCTACCTGCGTGAAGCACCGGCTCTCGAGGGCACTGGTATTACCCTTGGTCAGCTAAGAGATTTTCTTGTCATATACGGTGGCGTGCGAATCTATCGGGATGGCTTTCGCGTGAAGCCCTATGGTGACCCAGGTGGGGCTGGAGATTGGCTAGGCCTAAGTGCACGGAGGTCGCAGCATCCTGGTGGTGTCGGGAGTCCCAAATCTGGCAAGTGGGTTGTGAGTGAGAATCAAGTAGCTGCCAGTGTCTTCGTGTCCCGCCAAACTAACCCCGATCTCAGGGATCAAACGAATCGTGAAGGTCTGTTTGACAATCAGGCCTTTCGCGATATGCGTACCTTTGTGTTAAAGTGTATCGAGGTTTTTGAGACGGATCGTCAACAGTATGAGAGAAACAAACCCACCGCTGGGCCGCCGACAGTCGAGGATACCATAGAGGGGGCAAAGCAAGAGGTCATTGAAGCGGTTGAGGAGTTCGAAGAGGTTCTTGCACTTCAACCTGATGGCGCCCCAAAAGCTGCTCTTGTTGACGCACTGAGCCAGTTCAAAGAAGCTCAGGTTGAGAGGCTCGAGACGGTGAGTACCGCTTATGAAGCAGAGCAACAAGAGACAATGAGCAAGTACCAACTGTTGCAGAATCTGGCGACCGTCGGGATCGCTGTATCTTCAATGGGGCACGAGGTATTGGAAACCAGCCGTCAGATTATGAATGCTGTCAAGCGGTTGAAAGAGCGCCTTGCTTCGCTGATTTTCTTCTCCGACGAGAAAGCCGAGCAATATATGGAACGGCTTCACCGTTATGGTCAAATTATGTATTCGGTAAGCAATTTCGCTCTTGGCCACATTGACCGTGATAAACGTCGTAGACAGAAGGTCAACATAGATTCTTTGATCCAAGAGTTGTGTGACGAGACATTGGTGGAGATGTGTGCAACCAACAAGGCAGACATTGAACTCAAGCTAGGAGGAGTGCCTGATATTTACGCTTTCCCCTACGAAGTGGAGTCCATTGCTATTAACTTTGTTACCAACTCACTGGCTGCATTTCGCCGTGGTCGCACGCCGGTAACAGATAGACACATCGAGATCGAGACGCGTCATAATGAGGCGGCTCGCCAGATACAGATAATCGCACGTGATAGTGGACCTGGTATCCCCAAAGGAGATGCAGAACGTATCTTCAATATCTATTCCACGAAGGTGGATAATGAAGGAAAACCAATAGGAACTGGCCTGGGATTGGTAATCGTTAAAGACATTGTCGAGAGCCATAAGGGCACCATTGAAGTTGTAGAGAACGGATGTGTACTGCCTGGGGCCGAGTTTGTTGTGACTTTGCCAGTGCCACGGAAGCGAGGTCGACGAAAGGAAAAAGGTAATGGAAGATAAGCCTATTATTCTGTTGGTTGAAGATGATCTAGATTGCGCCAGCGATTATAAAGAAGACATTGAGGCGCTGATTGATGTGACGGTGATCGCCGTTGCTCCCCCGGTAGATCTTTCGGATCTAGCTGCGCTGGTCAACGAGCATAATGCCAGCGCAGTTATCCTTGACGAAGTGTTGCAGCAACGTTCGGATGCTACATATGTGGGGATAGATGCGCTTGATTACTTACGCATTGCTTTTCCTAGATTACCCATAGATATCTTGACCAACTATCCTCATGGTCCTGAACTAAAAGGGCGCGGACTCTATATAGACAATCTGGTGAGGAAACGAGAGTTTGACGATAAAGAAGAGTTTAGAAGGTCGTACTTGCAAGAGCTTTGCCAGAGAATGAGCCGTTATCGTCAAAGACGGGATGAACGTCACGAGCTCATGGCAGCATCCGATACGGTCACCAAGGAATTTGTCGAAAGCCTTGCTCAACTTCATTTCGAAGCCGACGACGGGATAGAGCAGATCATTTGGGTGAGGAGCGGCGACGAGAAAGAGATACGCCTGATCGAAGTCAGTCGGACTGCTCTGCCGACTGAGAGTATTCAAGTATTTCGATTTGCGCCTTCTGAGGATGTGCCTTTCCCGATATTCATTACTGACGTCAGACCCACGGAGTGGGAGCGTATCCAAAGCGGGGATATTCCACTACCTGAAGGCTGGTCTCTGGAAGAAGCTCAGGTATTCCGGCGCTCTGAAGTACTACCGGAGGGGAGAGAAGATGTGGGCTAACGCATATCTTGAGCAGGCACGGTCAGATTGGGAAATGCGCAGTTTGATGGAGGAGAACTCAGCTGCCGATTGTCATTGCCTTCATTACTTGCAGATGGCGACTGAGAAACTTGCTAAGGCAGCACTGCTGAGAGGTAGGGCTAAACCGGAGGACTTGAGGAGATCCCACAAAGCATTTGTTCGTTTTCTACGATCTTCTGCCAAGAATCCCAGCCTTCGACAGACATTCGGGCTCAGTGCGCGTCAATTGCAAGAATCCATAAACGGTATCTTGCCTATCGCCGCAGAAGTCGAGCGATTGGTCCCTGGTCTTGATCAACTTGGCCCGAACGCTGAGTATCCCTGGGAGACTCCCTCTGGAGGAGTGCAGGTTCCCACATCTTATGCTTTCCCCGTGACCGAAGAACTGAGAGGACCCCAGGGACGCAAGTTGTTAAGCCTGATCTCTGTTATCCTCGATAGATTTGACGCCTTCTTTTGATATGATAGCCCGATTTGAACCGCTGAACTTGGACATTATCTGTGACCTCAGCCCCAACCCAACGTAACCTTCCGCTTCGCTCAGGACCAACCCCGTCGAACCATGACCAAATGGCGCACCTGCGCCATCAAGTATAGGTGCAAAAACTCCTCAGTTGATAGCCTGTCCTCGACCGGTCCTCCCCTAATCGACCATTCACCGCCAAATCGTCGACTCCCACAGCCTATTCTGCTATTGCAGGGCGTACACCGACGCCATAGCGTTGTTTGCCCGCAACGCCAGGCCGTAGTATACTTGGCGCGATGGAAAAGCTACCACCGCTTTTCGAGCGGGAAACCGTAGGAGGTAGCGCAGATGGATGAATCTCTTTCGGCCCTTCGAGTGAATAGCCAGCATTTGCGGGCCAATGATCCTGCTCAACGTCCGCACACTGGTCCTGACCTTCGTGAAGCAGGTCACCCCTCAGACGCTACTCCGGAGCGCTGTGGCGCCCAATGGAGTTTCTTGCCAGGATAGGCGAGGGGAAGTATAATTATGAAGCGTAGGCGGCAAGAGTAGGTGCAGTAGCTGTTATCGCGGAGGAGCGAGGAACAAAGAGCGTGATGGAACGTCTGAAAGTTGTTATTCGCGGGGCGGTGCAGGGAGTTGGCTTCCGCCCTTTCGTTTATCGGCTGGCCACGGAGATGGATTTGCAGGGATGGGTGCTCAATTCCTCCCAGGGGGTCTTCATCGAGGTCGAGGGGGAGCGCCCGGTGCTGGAGGAGTTCCTTTTGCGCCTGGAGAAAGAGAAGCCTCCCCTGGCCCTCATCCAGAGCCTGGAGTTCTCTTTTCTCGACTCTGTTGGCTACCCCGACTTCGTCATCCGCCACAGCGACGGTGCGGGGGAGAAGACCGTTCTCATCCTCCCCGACGTCGCCACTTGCCCGGAGTGCCGACGCGAGGTGGGGGACCCCAACGACCGCCGCTACCGCTACCCCTTCACCAACTGCACTCACTGTGGTCCTCGCTTTACCATCATCCGAGCGCTGCCCTATGATCGGCCCAATACCTCGATGGCCCACTTCCCCCTCTGCCCCGACTGTCGCCGGGAGTACGAAGACCCCCTGGACCGGCGCTTCCACGCCCAGCCGGTGGCCTGCCCTGTTTGCGGTCCCCAGGTTGTGCTGTATTCAGGTGACGGGCACTTTCAAAGTGCCCGTCACCTCACTGGCGAAGAGGCTATCCGCGAGGCGGCCCAGGCGGTGCGCGAGGGCTACATCCTGGCCATGAAAGGGCTGGGTGGCTTTCTTCTCATCGTGGATGCTCGAAATGAATCGGCGGTGCAGCGACTGCGGGAGCGCAAGCACCGGGAGGAGAAGCCGTTCGCCCTGCTTTACCCTTCCCTGGAGATGATCAAAGAGCACTGCTTCGTCTCCCCACTGGAGGAACGGGTGCTGACCTCTTCCGAGTCGCCCATCGTGCTGCTGCGCCGGCGTGAGCAGAAACCTGGTTTTTTAGAAAAACCAGGTTTCTATGGTATCTGCGAATCGGTAGCACCAGGCAACCCCTACCTGGGGGTGATGCTCCCCTACACTCCCCTCCACGACCTGCTGATGCAGGAGCTAGGCTTCCCCATCGTGGCCACCAGCGGCAACCGCTCCGACGAGCCCATCTGCATTGACGGGGACGAGGCCCACGAGCGGCTGGGCGACATCGCCGATCTGTTCCTGGTTCACAACCGTCCCATCGTCCGCCACTGCGACGACTCGATAGTGCGGGTGGTGCTGGGGCAGGAGCTGGTGCTGCGGCGAGCGCGGGGGTACGCTCCCCTGCCGGTGAGACTTCGGAAATCTGAACCTCCGCCCATCCTGGCCGTGGGCGCACACCTGAAAAACACCATCGCCCTGAGCGTGGGGCGGCAGGTCTTCGTGAGCCAGCACATCGGCGACCTGGACACACCGGAGGCTTGCGCTGCCTTCGAGCGGGTCATCACCGACTTCCTCCGTCTCTACGAGGTGGAACCCGTCGCCATCGCCCATGACCTGCATCCCGATTACTTCTCCACCAAATACGCCACATCCCACATCCCACATCCCACATCCCACATCGCAGTCCAGCACCACCACGCGCACCTGGCCTCCTGCCTGGCTGAGAACGAGGTGGAGGGGCCAGTCCTGGGAGTGACCTGGGACGGCACCGGCTATGGCTCCGACGGGACGGTGTGGGGCGGGGAGTTTCTGTGGGGCGATGCGGCGAGCTTCGAGCGAGTGGCTCATTTGCGCACCTTTCGCCTGCCAGGAGGGGACGCGGCGGTCAAAGAGCCTCGCCGGACGGCCCTGGGGGTGCTGTGGGAGCACTTTGGCCCGGAGGTCTTCGAATGGGAGGACCTGGCGCCAGTGGCTGCTTTCTCCCGCTCGGAGCGCGGCCTGCTGCGGCAAATGCTGGAGCGGCGAGTGAACACGCCCCTCACCAGCAGTGCCGGCCGCCTCTTCGACGCTGTGGCCGCCCTGGTGGGCCTGCGCCAGGAGATCCGTTTCGAGGCCCAGGCGGCCATGATGCTGGAGTACGCCGTGGACGAGATGGTGACCGATGCCTACCCACTGCCAGTGACCCAATATCCAATATCTAATACCCAATCCCTGGTGCTGGACTGGGGCCCACTGCTGGAGACGCTGCTTGCGGATCTACGTCGAGGGGTATCGGTGGGGGTGATGGCGGCGCGGTTTCACAATGCTTTGGTGGAGGGGATGGTGGCCGTGGCCCGGGCGGTAGGAGCGGAGCGAGCTGCCCTGAGCGGAGGGTGCTTCCAAAACCGCATCCTCCTGGAGCGGGCCTATCATCGCCTGACCGGGGCTGGCATCCGCGTCTACGTCCATCAGCGCATTCCCCCCAACGACGGCGGCATCGCCCTGGGCCAGGTGGCCGTCGCGGCGCGGAATTTGCTTGACAATGCCTTCGATTTGTGATAAAATCTCTCCGCTCATTGCCCCAGACTTACAGACGTGAGATTCCTGGAAAGGGTAGAAAACTATGCCGCTGAAAGTGATTGACAAAAAGAATATGGCCTCTCTGGTGACGAGCATCATGGAGGAGGTGGAAGTGGTAGGGCCGGTGGCCAAAGACAGCAAGTTCGTCTTCAGTCCGATAGACGATTATTCCCAACTGCGCCTGGACTACAACATCACCTTGCTTCCACCAAAGGAGTATTTCCTCCCGGCGGAAGAGATCCTCCTCAAGTACAAGCTGGGTGAGGCGGTGAGGAGCGAGCCGGTGATCGAGGCCAGGCCCCGCGTCATCATGGGCGTGCATCCCTGCGACATCAACGCTACCTGGCTGCTCGACCTGGCCTTCTCCACCGACAACCTGGATACCAACTACGTGGAGAAGCGCAAGAAAGCCATCATCGTCGGGCTGGACTGCAACGAACCCTGCGATGAACACTCTTTCTGCAAAAGCATGGGCAGCCTGACGGTGGAGGGTGGGTATGACTTGTTCCTGACCGACATCGGGGACGCCTACATGGTGGAATACGGCTCACCGGCGGGGATGGAGCTTCTGGCCAAGTACAAAGGAGCGCGGGAGGCGACCGATGCGGACATGTCTCGCTTCAGAGCCGTTCAAGACGCCAAGTGGCCCAAGTTCACCTACAAGCTGGAAATGGGCATCAGCGACCTGCCCAATCTATTAGCCATCAGCTACGACAATCCCCTGTGGGAGGAACTGGGGGAGAAATGCCTGGCTTGCGGGGCCTGTACTCTGGTCTGTCCCACTTGCTATTGTTTCGACGTCGTAGACAGGCTGGAACTCAACCTGAAAGAGGGGCAACGCCTGCGTCGCTGGGACTCCTGCCAGTTGCCGCAGTTCGCCACCGTTGCTGGAGGGGAAAACTTCCGCCAGGCTCGGTCGGATCGGCAGCGACACCGGTTCTTCCGCAAGGGGAAATACCTGACGGAGATGTTTGGCAAAGTGGGTTGCGTGGGCTGCGGGCGCTGTGTGCGCTCCTGTCTGGTGCACATAGATCCGGTTGAAGTGTACAATACGCTGAAGCGCACCTGCACTCCCCGTGGCTGGGCCGAACGGGAGGTGGCTGCCTACCAGCAGAGAATGTGACCTGGACCTTTAGGGTTTCGGAAACCCCAAGGGTCTGGATGGGAGGCTTAGAAAACATGACCGATCAAGGTACAAGCGAGAGCCGCTCTCTTTATCAGCCTACTCTGGCTGAGATGGTGAAGATAGAGCAGTTGACTGAGGATGTGAGGCTCTTCACCATACACCTGAAAAACGGCCATGACCTGGGACACCGGGCTGGCCAATTCGTGGAGGTCTCGGTATTTGGCATCGGCGAGGCTCCCATCTCTGTCACCTCCTCGCCTACCCGCAACGGCGTTTTCGAGCTGTGCGTGCGTAGAGTTGGAGATGTGACGGAGGCGTTGCATCGCCTGAAGCCGGGCTCCACAGTGGGCATCCGCGGGCCTTTCGGCAACGGCTTTCCGGTGGAAAAGATGAGGGGCCAGGATGTGCTATTCGCCCCCGGTGGTCTGGGCCTGGCTCCTTTGCGCTCCCTCATCAATCAGGTGCTGGATGAACGAGGGTCCTTCGGCCGAGTCATTATCCTCTACGGAGCCCGAAACTCCTCGGAGCTCCTGTTCAAGGACGAGCTGGCCCGGTGGAAAGCCAGGGACGACGTGGAATGTCACGTCACAGTGGATCGAGGCGACGAGACCTGGACTGGCAACGTGGGGGTGATCACTACGCTCTTCCCCAAGGTCACCGTGAACCCTCGCAACACGGTGGCCGTGACGGTAGGCCCGCCCGTGATGTATCGGTTCGTGCTCATGGAACTCCTGAGCAAGGGGATACAGGATGGCCGCATCTACCTCTCGTTGGAACGCAGGATGAAGTGCGGCCTCGGCAAATGCGGCCACTGTCAGATCAACAACGTGTACGTCTGCCAGAAGGGGCCGGTCTTCAGCTACGCTCAGTTGAAAGAGCTGCCAGAGGCAATATAGTATGTCTATGACGGAGCCGATCTTCAACTATGACGAGATGAGTGATACGCTGTACGTTTCATTTGCCCCTGGCGAGAAAGCGACAGGCATCGAATTGAATGACCACATTCTGTTGCGTATCAATAAGAAAGAGCGTCGAGCCATAGGGTTGACTTTCCTGGACTACTCTCTCTTGGCTCAGAAGACTGAGATTGGCCCGCGTAGCTTCCCTCTGACGGGCCTGGCTGAGTTATCGGACGAACTCCGAGAAATTGTGCTCGGTATTCTGCAACGTCCCCCGGTAAGTGATATTCTCTTTCTATCAACCTACACGCCTTCAGCCATAGAGACTATCCCAATCACGTCGCTACAACCAGTAGCCGTTGCCGCCGCATGAGAGGCGAACGAATTCTTCGATACATCTGCGGCTACTCAGGACAAGTTCATGAGGAGAGAATGGAGAGCAAAAAATGACGAAACCCAGGATCGCAATTTTTGACTTTGGGTGCTGCGAAGGTTGTCAGCTCCAGATCGTTAACCTGGAAGAGGAGCTGTTAGATCTCGTCGGGCTGGTGGACGTGGTCAGTTGGCGGGAAGCCACGACGGGACACTCGGACGACTACGACATTGCGTTCGTCGAGGGGTCTATTACCCGCCAGGCGGAGATTGAACGCCTGAAGGGCATCCGCCAAAACGCCAAAGTCCTGGTGGCTCTGGGCGCTTGCGCCCACATAGGGGGCATCAATTGCCTGAAGAACCGTTTCGAGATGGACGAAGTGCTGGAGTACGTCTACGGCGAGGACGCCAGGCATTTCGACACCATCCCCGCCCGCCCTTTGAGCGCGGTGGTGCCGGTGGATTACGCTGTCCCCGGCTGCCCTATTGACCGCAGCGAGTTCCTGGAAGTGGTCAAAGCCCTGCTGCTGGGCAAAAAGCCTCCCATCCCCAACTATCCCGTTTGCGTGGAGTGCAGGGCAAAGGGAAACGTCTGCGTCTTCGACAAGGGGATGACGTGTCTGGGGCCAGTGACCCGGGCTGGATGCGGGGCCATCTGTCCCACCTACGGCAACAAATGCGAAGGTTGCCGCGGCCTGGTGGACGACCCCAACCTCGATTCCCACAAAGAAGTGCTGCAAGAGCATGGCCTCACGGTGGAGCAAATGCTGAACAGCTTCCGCATGTTTGTTGGCTACTCGGAGGTGGCTAAATGAGAGACGGCAAGATCATGCCTGACCGCCGTATGCGGATAGGCGTCCACTACGTGACCCGGGTGGAGGGACACGGCAACATCGTGCTTGACCTGAAGGACGGCGCCATCAAGGAGCTACGCTGGGAGATACCCGAAGCGCCCCGTTTCTTTGAGGCTATGGTGCGAGGCCAGAGCTATGCCGATGCCCCTCACATCACCTCCCGCATCTGCGGTATCTGCTCCATCGGTCATACTGTCGCTTCTCTGCAAGGGATCGAGGCGGCCATAGGTGTTCAGCCCTCGGAGCAGACGATCCTTTTGAGGAAACTGATCCTGCACGCGGAGACGGTACAGAGCCACACCTTGCACGTCTTTTATCTGGCGGTGCCCGACTTTCTGGGGGTGAACAGCGTCATTCCCCTGGCGGAAACTCACAAAGAGGCGCTACTGCAGGCCGTCAGTTTGCACCGCCTGGCCAATGAGTGGAGCGATCTCATCGGTGGCCGCACGACGCACCCGATCAACATGGTAGTGAACGGCTTCACCCGCCTTCCCACACCAGATGAATTGCGAGCCCTTCGCCAGCGGATTATGGATGCCATCCCCAGTCTGGAGGCCTGGATAGAGATCGTCAAGACCCTGGACATCCCCGATTTCGAGCGGGAGACCGAATACCTGGCCCTCCAGCGGGGCGACGAGTACGCTTTCTACAATGGCGGCATCGCGTCCACTGATGGCGGCACGACCCCTGTACCTCAGTACAGGGAGAAGATCAAAGAGTTCGTCGTCCCCTATTCCACGGCCAAGCATGCCAAAGCGGCCCGTGAGTCCTTCATGGTTGGCGCTTTGGCGCGTTTCAATAACAACTACGAAAAGCTCTCCCCTCTGGCCCGCTGGGCGGCCGAAGAGATGGGCCTGAAGCCGGTGTGCTACAACCCCTTCATGAACAACGTCGCCCAACTGGTGGAGGTGGCTCATTGCTTCGAGGACAGTGTGCGCATCATCAACGAGCTGCTGGCCATGGGTCTCAAAGAGGAGGATCGTACCGTCCAGGTCGAGGGTGGTAGGACAGGCGTGGGGGCGACGGAGGTGCCGAGGGGACTGCTGATTCACGAGTACACTGTGGACGACGACGGCACCATCACCGGAGCGAATTTCGTCATCCCCACCAACATGAACCACAACAACATCGAGCGGGACTTGAAAGCTCTGGCGTCTACTATCCTAGACAAATCCAAAGAAGAAATCACTCTGACTTTGGAGATGCTGGTACGAGCCTATGACCCCTGCATCTCGTGCTCGGCTCATCTCCTGAACGTGGAGTTTGTGTGAAGTAGAGGCAACGAGGAATGAGGCAACGAGGAATAAGGAATGAGGAACGAGGGACGGAGAAAGCTGCTGACTTGTCACTCGTTACTTGTTCCTCCTCCCTCGGTACTCTCGTGATCGGCCTCGGCAATCCGCTGCTTGGAGACGAGGGAATCGGCACGCGGGTGGTCGGGGAGTTAAAAGAGCTGGATTTGCCGGTTGGGGTAGAGGTGGTCGAGGGGGGCACGGGCGGGCTGCGCCTCACTAGCCTGATGGAAGGCTACCAGCGAGTTATCATCGTGGATGCGGCGGACATGGGCCGCCCCCCTGGTTGCGTAGTCAGATTCACCCCCTCGCAAGCGCAGTTCAAAACGGAGGAAGCCCCGCTGTCCCTCCATCAGATAGGATTGGTAGAGGCGTTGGTTCTGGCCGAAGCTCTGGAAGTGGCCCCCGCCGAGGTGGTCATCATCGGTATCCAGCCTGGCCGAATAGAGGGAGTGGTAGGGCTAAGCCCGGAGGTGGAAGGGGCCATTCCGCAGGCCATCAGGATGGTTCTGGGCGAGCTTGATGTTGGCTGAGCAGCGATTTGATCTACCATCATTGGTAGTAGCGACTTCAGTCGCTTTTGCCGTCTGGCAAACGACTAAAGTCGTTACTACCAACAGAAGCGAACGGGAGGAACACAATAATGGCTGATGGAAAAATTCTAGTCGTTGACGATGATCCGGATTTGGTGGAGGTGATCCGGCTGACTCTGGAGGCCAATGGCTACCAGGTGTTCAGCGCGGCCAGTGGCACAGCGGGGCTGGAGAAAGTCAAGGAGATCCATCCCGATTTGATCATCCTGGACGTGATGATGGACTACACGACGGAGGGGTTTCAGGTCTCCTTGCAGTTGCGGAGCCCTGATCCCAAGTCGGGGTATGCTCCCTATAGCAAGATACCGATCCTGATGTTGACCGCCCTACATAGCACTACGTCGCTGCGTTTTGCGCCAGACGATGATTACCTGCCCGTGGACGATTTCGTGGAGAAGCCTTTGGAGCCAAGCGCTCTGGTGCAAAAGGTGGAGAAGTTGTTGGGAAAATAATGGAAGAAAGAGCCGCGCTTTCCAGGACGCCAGTTGAAGAAGAACTGGTTGGACGGGTTGCCTGGCAGATCCAATTGAGATGGGCTGCCGCCCTGGGGGTGCTGACTGCTACCTGGCTAGCCAATTCTATCCTGAACATTCACCTTCCCACAAGGCCGCTCTACACCATTGGCCTGTCCATCCTCTTTTACAACGCCCTTTTTCTGCTCTATCTTAAGCGGCTGGAGAGAGAGGCTATCTCCGAAGCCTCGATCTTCGACCGCTTCGCCAGGGTTCAGACCAGCCTGGATTGGCTGGCCATGATTCTGCTGGTTCACTTCTCAGGAGGGGTGGAAAGCCCCCTCATTTTCTATTTCATCTTCCACATCATCATTGCCTCCATTCTACTCTCACCCCAGGCCTGTTACTTCTTTGCCACCCTGGCTGCTCTGGCGATGGCAGCCCTGGCCCTCCTCGAGTATTGGGGCTTCATCCCGCACCTATCTTTAGGCTTCATCCCTATCTCTCTTTATGAAAACGGTTTGTACGTCACCAGCGTTCTTGTTTTCTTCACCACTTGTCTCTACATTTCCGTCTACCTGGCTACTTCGGTCACCATTAACCTCCGCCAGAAAGACGAAGAGTTGCTGCGCCTGCAACAGGAGCTGTCCGGCGCTTACCAGCGGATACAGATTCTGTACGACGTAACCAAGACGGCTGGCTCGACCCTCGACCTGGGGGAGGTACTGAACCTCATCGCGCAGGCCGCAGCCGAAGCGATGCAAGTAAGGGCCTGTACCATCAGGCTGTTGGATGAAAGCGGCCGGATCGTTGAGACCGTCGCCGCCTACGGTCTCAGTGAACAGTACTTGACCAAAGGGCCGGTAGATGTCCGGAAGAGTCTCCATACGTACCAGGCCCTCTCTGGTCAACCGACCATTATTTCCGATACCTCTCAGGACGACCGCCTTCAATATCCGGCCGAGGCGACGGTCGAGGGGATCAGCTCCATGCTTTGTGTCCCTCTCCTCATCAGGGACAAGGCGGAGGGGGTTATCTGCGTCTACTGCGCTGAAGCGGATCACTTCAGCGAGGACGATGCCGAGTTCCTCTCCGCCCTGGCCAGCGAGGGGGCCGCCGCCATCGTGAACGCCAGGGCCTACCACGCTCTGGAGATGGCCGACAGAGCCAAGTCTGATTTTGTGCTAATGGTCACCCACGAATTGCGCTCGCCCCTTTCTGCCGTGCAGAGCATGTTGAGAATCATGGAGCAAGGCTACGTAGGTCCCATGACGTCCAAACAGCAGGACCTGGTTCAGCGCTCGCAGCGGCGCATCTCTTTCTTGCTAGCGTTGGTCAAAGACCTTCTGGAGTTGGCGGCTGGCAAGATGGAGCAGCTCAGGGGCGAAAAGAAAGAGGTGGTCCTCAACGAGGTCATCGCTAAGGTCACAGAGTTGATGCGGACCAGCGCGGAGGAAAAAGGACTGGAGTTCAAGGTGGAGATCACAGAAGAGCCTCTTGTCCTGGTCGGGATCGAAGATGGGTTGGAACGGGTCTTTATGAACCTGGTGAGCAATGCCGTCAAGTACACCCCAACTGGCGGCTCGGTGACGGTGAGGGCCTGGAGCGAGGATGACCAGATAAAAGCGGAGGTTTCTGATACAGGGATTGGCATTCCAGAAGAGGCCCTATCGCGCATCTTCGATGAGTTCTACCGCGCCAAGAACGCCAAGTCTATGGAAATGGAAGGGACGGGATTGGGGCTGGCCATTGCTAAGGACGTAGTTGAGCAGCACGGAGGCCAGATCTCGGTGGAAAGCGTGGTGGGGGAGGGAAGCACCTTTTATGTGACTCTGCCGAAGGGTTGAGTAGGGTCTTGTGATGGGCGAAGGTCTCCCGACTGAGCCCTTTTCGCCTCGGTCAGAGACCTTCGGCGATCAAGGTTGAGGGGGAGAGAGAAATGCGAAGGGGGAAGATCAAAATCGGTGGGATCATCCAGAACCGTAACCTGGCCAAGATCGGCGTGATGTCCATCCCCGACCGGCCCGGCGTGGCCGGTGCGCTCCTCAGCGCTTTGGGCGAGAGGGGTATCAACGTTGCCTTTATTGTTCATACCATTGATCTCAACAACCTGGACAACATCGTCGTCTGTGTGACTCCAGAAGGCTTGGCGGCGGCTTTGGAAGTGCTCCACACGATCAAAGAAACGGTTGGGGCGCAAGAGATCGTGCATGACCAGGAGGTGGGGATAGTGTCCATATTCGGCCCGCACTTCGGGGAGCGGCCAGGCATCGCGGGGGCAATGTTCTCGGCGCTGGCCTCGGCTGGCATCAACATCCTGGCTATCAGCACTTCCATCTCTACCGCTTCTTGTCTCATTGACGTTTACGATATGGACGAAGCTGTCGAGGTGCTTCAGGAGACTTTTGAGCTGCCCTGATAATTGGATATTGGGTATTAGATATTGGATATTGGTGGTTGGAGGTTGGAAGAATCATGTGTCTGGGAATTCCTGGTAGGATCATCAGCATTGAGGACAACCCTCTCGGCGTCCCCATGGGCAAAGTGAGCTTTGGGGGAATCGTCAAGGAAAGCTGCCTGGCCTTTACGCCTGAGGCTCAGGTGGGAGACTACGTCATCGTCCACGTCGGCTTTGCCATCAGCCGCCTGGATGAGGAAGAGGCCCACGAAACGCTGATGGCTCTGGCCGAACTGGAGAGGATAGCGAAGGAGCAGGGCGAGCCTCTCACCGTTACTGTCCAGTGAGTTTGTTTGCCGCGATACGGCATCACGATACAGACAACCACCTGCATTTGGTTGAGAGAGGCCAAAACGGAGGGCTGGGCAGAAATAATTCTGTCCAATCAATAGCTAGTACATGAGGGCGTAAATCCTTCCCCAGTAGGGCGTTGAGCGATAGCGCCGGCCGAGTAGGAGCAGAGCGACGTATCGAGGCCAAGCGGCTTGTGGAAGGCACCCTTGTAGGCGGAAAACGCTT
>Ga0265595_1000117_pt1 | contig 73874 bp, 79 predicted proteins | sample saktaG_15_FD_190148 | JGI IMG/M metagenome (GOLD analysis project Ga0265595, IMG submission 190148) | Saline water microbial communities from Sakinaw Lake, British Columbia, Canada - sak_2013_06_06_50m | ecosystem: Environmental > Aquatic > Non-marine Saline and Alkaline > Saline ... | reverse complement strand
AAAAAGACCAACCAAAGTACAACCGAATAAAGCCATTGTGCTGAATAAACCATTTGTACTCATTATAACTTTTGTTGCAGGGTAGAAGGCAATAGCAGCCAAAATTCCAGCGACGGCTAGGCCTTTGTACATGGCACCCATAATATTCTTGGACTTACCCATGCGTACGAACCATGTGCCGATAATGGAAGCGAATATAGCTATGCCACCTAGAGCGAGAGGGTAGATAAGAGCACCATTAAATCCCTTGAATATGGTCGCACCAAGCATCATGGCGGCTATTGTCGTGACGGCGTATGTTTCGAAAAGATCAGCGGCCATTCCGGCGCAGTCCCCAACATTATCTCCGACATTATCAGCGATGACACCTGGATTTCGAGGATCGTCTTCGGGGATTTCAGCTTCAACTTTGCCCACTAAGTCGGTACCAACATCCGCGGCTTTGGTGAATATTCCGCCACCCAAGCGGGCGAATATGGAAATAAGACTGGCGCCGAATGCGAGTCCGATCAGAGCGGTTACGTTTTGAGTGATAGAATAAAATCCAGCGACACCAAGCAATGCCAAACCGACGACTAGGAGACCCGTGATAGAACCGCCTTTGAAAGCAAGTGCTAGAGCCGGAGCGAGACCATGGCGAGCGGCTTCAGCGGTACGGACATTGGCGCGGACAGACACATTCATGCCAACATAGCCGGCAACAGCGGAAAGAACAGCGCCGACGAGGAAGCCGGCACCTGTGGCGAAACCGAGAACTTTCCAAAGTATGAGAAAAAGAATAACGGCGATAATGGCGATGGTGCGGTACTGACGGTTTAGATAAGCGGATGCGCCGGCCTGAATAGCGGTGGCGATCTCTTTCATTTTGTCGTTACCGGCGGATTTCTTCAGTATGGAAGCTATGAGTAGAGTACCGTAAATAAGGGCGACTGCTGACGAAATGAGAGCGAAAATGATGTATGGGGACATGGAGTTAGTTTAGAGTACGCAAGTGCGCAAGCGGAAAGGCGCAAGCACGCAAGTTGATAATGATTGATAATAAATGACGATGCGAGCATTCTAGTAAATATTCGGTTAATTCGCAAGAAATTATTTTTATGATATAGTAAGGGCATGAAAAATGAAAAAAGATGGAAGCAGAGATTCGTGAATTTTGAGAAGGCGTATTCTCAATTTACGATGGTTCTCAAAGAAGATACTACGAATAGTAAATTATTTCGAGCGGCCTTGATTCAAACATTTGAATTCCTTTTTGAATTATCTTGGAAGACAATGAACGACAAGCTGGAGTATGAAGGTTTTGTTTTGAAAAATCCTAGAGATACTATCAAACAAGCCCTCCAATCAAACTATATTACCGACGGTAAAACATGGATTGAAGCTTTGGAAAAACGAAATGAATTATCACATATGTATGATGAGGCATTAAGCATAGAAGCCGAAAAATTGATTCGTGCTTCATATACTAAGATCTTCAGTGATCTCTACGAATATTTTAAGAAATCTATATGAACAGTCCAGTAAAATTCGGTCTTGATGAAGAGACCCTAGAGACTATCACCAATTGTATCAAAGTCTTTCCGGAAATTGACGAAGTAATAATCTTTGGTTCCAGGGCCATGGGTAACTACAAACCGGCATCAGATATTGATTTTGCCTTGAAAGGAAACTTGAAAGAAAATACTACTTCCGGATTGTGGAGTATGCTCGATAACGCTCCTAGATTTCCTTATAAGGTTGATGTTCTTGTCTATAATAAGATTTCGGAACCTGAATTGAGAAAACATATTGATGAGGAGGGGAAGGTTTTTTTTAGAAAGAGTCATATTTCACAATAGACGAATCATACTTATTTCTTCATCCCCTCTTCACCCTCCGTCTCGGCAATTTCATCGCCTTCGGTGGATTTTATGTCAATTTTCCAGCCCGTAAGTTTCGCGGCGAGACGGACATTCTGACCACCTTTGCCGATAGCCAGGGATTGTTCATCTTCGGTGACTGTGATGATGGCGCGATGTTCTTCGTCTGCTAATTCAAGGGATACAACTTCGGCAGGAGAGAGAGCTTCTTCAATGAAAAGAGCCGGGTCCTCATTCCATTCAACGATGTCTATCTTTTCACCAGAAAGTTCGCTGGTAACGGTTGAAACGCGGACGCCACGCTGACCGACTAGGGAGCCGATCGGATCAATATGGGGATCATGAGAAATAACGGCGATTTTGGAGCGGGAACCGGCTTCGCGGGCAATAGCTTTTATTTCAACGATGCCTTGGGCGATTTCCGGCGCTTCAATCTCAAAGAGTTTTGCCAAGAATTTCGGATGAGCGCGAGATAACTTCAAGACTATACCTTTCGGACTTTCTTCGACGGCGTAAAGATAGGCGCGAACGCGGTCGCCGGTCTTCCAGCGTTCATTCGGGATCTGCTCTTCGTATGAGATAACGCCCAGAGCACGGCCCATATTCACGAAAACTGTGCCACGTTCGACTCGTTCTACCGTACCGGCGACAATCTCATCTTCTTTTTCCCCGAATTCACTCATAACGGAGATTTTCTCAGCTTCGCGAATCTTCTGAATGATTATCTGTTTGGCAGTCTGAGCGGCGATGCGGCCGAAGTCAGCCTTATTTTCCAGCGGGAAAATGAGTTCATCACCGACGACGGCGTCTTTCTTGATCTTGCGGGCGTCCTCAAGTAGCATATGCTGTTCCGGATTGAAGCGAATCTTGATATCTTCAACGGCGGTTTCTTTCAATTCTTCATGCGCGGCTTCTTCGTCGCCTTCCATAATGACTTGATTACGATCGACTACGACTTTCACTTGCCAGAATTCCACGGAGCCGGTATTGGAATCGAATGAAGCGCGGACGATCTGACCTTTTTTGCCATACTCCTTCTTGTAAGCGGTTGCCAGGGACATGGCTATTGCCTCCAAAGTTTTCTCACGTGGAATACCACGCTCTTCCTCTAACTGTTGCACGACGGAATTTATTATTTTTAGATCAAACATATATTTAGTTGTTATTAAATTTTTAAGTAAGTTTCCTCGGACAAATTCGACTTTTATTGATTTTTTCTGACTTTTTTAACAAATAAGTTCGCCCGGAAGCGAACATTACTGATACGGAGATATCATACCATGAATAGAAAATAATACAAGTGATACGCTGTCCCAACTATGTGGAGTAATATGAATGCTCAAGTTATTTTGAGTGATGAATGTGCGAAGATATAATATTCTGGATAACTATTTGTCCCCAATTTTCTCTACGTTGTCCCACGAAAAATGGTATAATTTGCTCAATGTTCGTGGAAGACACACAACTTTATAAGTTCATTCTTGACTCTGGTTTGGTCACGAAGACCGATCTTGAATCTGCCAAGAAGGACGCGGAAAAAAAAGGTAAAAGACTGGGCGATATTCTGGTAACTCAGGGTAAAATAACAGCGGATAATCTGCGGCGCATGCAGGCGTATGTACTCGGAATACCATTCGTGGATCTAAAGGGTAAGAAAATCGAGAGCGGAGTATTATCGCTAATACCAGAACCCATAGCGCGTGGGCACAACATTATCGCGTTCAAGAAAAGCGATGTGTCTCTTGAGGTCGCTATGCTGGATGTCAATGATCTCTCGGCGATTGATTTCATAAAAAAGAAAGTTCATCTGAAAATTCTGCCGAGACTGACCGACGCTGATTCCATAAAAGAAGCTCTTGTGCAATATCAAAAAAGTCTCAAAGCCGAATTCGGCGATATTATTCAGAAAGAAACTGAAACATTGAAAATGGTTTCTGATGAAAAAGGTGAGGCGCTGTCCACCGCTGACTTGAAGAAAATCGCCGATGATTTGCCCGTAGTACGCATAGTAGACACTCTCTTGAAGCATGCCATCATTCAAAACGCTTCCGACATACACATAGAACCCATGGAAGAACAAGTCCTAGTCAGATATCGTATAGACGGACTCTTGCATGATGCCATGGTTTTGCCCAAACACGCCGGCGCGTCTATTACCGCTCGCATAAAAGTCCTGTCCAATTTGAAACTTGACGAAAAACGCTTGCCTCAAGACGGCCGATTCAAAGTAGACGTCAATGGCGAGAATGTGTCATTCCGCGTATCCATTTTACCGACATATTACGGAGAGAAATCCGTCATGCGTCTTTTGCGCGAAAATATTTCCGGATTTACGCTTGAATTTTTATGTTTCCACGGAGAGGCGTTAGAAAGAATCCATAAGGCTCTCAATAAAACCACGGGCATGATACTCACGACAGGTCCTACTGGTTCTGGAAAAACAACCACACTCTATACTATGCTCGATATTTTGAATAAACCGGACGTGAATATTTCCACGATTGAAGACCCGATAGAGTATCAAATGGCCCGTATAAACCAGACACAGGTCCGACCCGATATCGGATTCTCATTCGCGCAGGGAATACGCACGCTCGTGCGTCAGGATCCGGACATAATAATGGTCGGTGAAATCCGCGATGGAGAAACCGCTTCACTGGCTATTAACGCCGCTCTTACTGGCCACCTCGTGCTTTCCACTTTGCATACCAATTCTGCCGCTGGCGCCATTCCACGATTGCTCGATATGAAAGCCGAATCATTCTTGCTCGTGTCCACTCTCGATATCATTATCGGCCAAAGACTTGTCCGCCGTCTCACTGAATCCAAAGAAAAATATTCTCTGACAAAGGCCGAATTCGCTGAATTATCGAAAATTGTTGACTTGAATAGGGTTCTCACGGCTCTCAAAGCTGAAAAAATCATCAAGTCGACCGAAGATTGGAATAAAATATCATTTTACAAGCCGGTGGTTGGTGCCGAAGATGATGGATTCAAGGGTCGCGTTGGGATTCACGAAGTTTTGAATATGACGCCGTCCATCAAAGATCTGGTTATGAAAAACGCGACTTCAGGCGAGATTGAGACGCAGGCAAAACAAGAAGGCATGCTCACAATGATTGAAGATGGAATATTCAAATGTGTGTCGGGATTGACGACGATCGAGGAAGTCTTGCGCGTTGTGTCGGAATAATTAAAAATGAAAAAAGACAATGTAAAAATAAATAATTTAATCACATCCACGAATACGCCTAGTGGCAGTCTTTATTGCCGATATTAACATTGTCATTTTTTAATTTTTATATTCCCAATTAACTATCATGTCCCATTTCATATTCAAAGCAAAAAAACCCGACGGGGAAATATATTCAAGCGAGAAAGACGCCACCGATCGTTTTGAATTATATCGTCTGATCAGGGAAGACGGCGATGAAATAATTTCTGTCAATGAGAAGAAAGCCGGGCGCGGCACGCGCGTGAATATTTATTGGAATGCAATATTCAAGCGCGTGCGAACTGTTGAAAAAATCAATTTCGCGCGTAATCTCGGGTCAATGCTAGAAGCCGGGTTGGCGCTTTCGCGCGCTCTTTCGGTTTTGGAGAAGCAAAGCCATAATAACACATTCAAAAAAATTCTCGGTAATATCACGGCTGAGATAAGCCGTGGTATGACATTTTCCGATTCGCTGGCGAAATATCCACGTGTTTTTCCTCAAGTTTTCATTTCCATGGCGCATGCCGGTGAGCAGTCCGGCACACTAGCCGATTCGCTCAAAATCGTGGCTGAACAGATGGACAATTCATATGCCCTTGAAAGACGTGTTCGCGGCGCGCTTATATATCCGACGATTATTGTCTTCATCATGATTGTCATAGCTATACTCATGTTAATCTTTGTTATTCCAACACTCATGAAAACATTCACGGAAATGAATGTGACTCTGCCACTTTCAACTAGAATTATTCTGGGAATAAGTACGGCCATGGAACATTATGGAATATTGATTTTGATTGGATTGATCATGCTTGTTGGCGCTTTGTATTGGTGGTCAAAACAGAAAATAGGGAAAAGATTCAATCATTTACTTATGTTGAAAACGCCCGTTGTCGGCACCTTGGTGCGGGAAGTGAACGCGGCGAGAACGGCAAGAACGCTCGCCTCTCTATTGTCGGCCGGTGTTCCTGTTATTGAATCCGTCGAGATTACTGGTGAAGTTGTTCAGAATGTACATTTTCGCGCTGTCCTATTGAAAGCCAAAGAAGCGATCAAAAAAGGAGATCTAATGTCGAAAGTCTTCAATGATAATTCGGATCTGTACCCGGTTTTCTTGGCGGAAATGATGAGCGTCGGTGAAGAGACGGGTAAAATCTCGGAAATGTTAACAGGCGTGGCGCGTTATTACGAAGAAGACGTAAATCAAAAGACGAAGGATATGTCAACGGTTATTGAGCCGATACTTATGGTCATTATCGCGGCGGCGGTCGGATTTTTCGCGGTGTCGATGATTTCACCGATATATTCTTTAGTGAACGCGGTTTAATTCATAATTCATAATTCATAATTCATAATACTAGGTCACAAACTTTTTTTTGATAAACCTTTGAATTACGAATTATGAATTATGAATAAAAAAGGATTCACATTAGTTGAAGTTCTGGTCGGTACGGCGGTTTTCGTGATTATCGCTATTGCCGCGTACAACGCGTATGTTTCTTTGTTCCAACTTATCGCGCTCAATCAAAATAAAGTGCTGGCATTGGACCTCGCTAATGAACAATTCGAAATCGCGCGGAATATGCCTTATGCCGTGGTTGGGGTGGTGGGCGGTATTCCGAATGGAAATATTCCACGCATACAAAACTTGACGAGGGGAGGAATCACATTCACGGTGACAACGACAGTACGCAATATTGATCTACCTTTCGACGGCATCATCGGTGGTACGCCGAGTGATCTTTCTCCGGCGGATAATAAACTGGTTCAAGTCGAAGTTTCATGCGATGGTTGCAAGAATATGCAGCCGATCACGCTTGTCGGGCAAGTCGCGCCAAAAAATTTGGAAACAGCCTCGGTCAACGGCGCGCTGTTCATTCGCGTTTTCGACGCAAATGGCCAACCTGTTCAAGGTGCTTCCGTGCATGTCGTGAATGTGGCGACAAGTACGACTATTGTGATCGATGATGTAACCGACGCAAATGGCATGCTACAACTCGTCGACGTTCCACCCGGAGACAATGCTTATAGGATTATTGTTTCGAAAAGTGGCTATTCCACTGACAGAACATATCCGATAAGCGATCCATCCAATCCAAATCCTACGAAACCAGATTCAACGATCTTGCTTCAACGGGTAACGCAAGTGAGTTTCGCGATCGATCGATTGAGTACTATCCATTTTTCCGCCGTATCGCCAACATGCGAACCAGCTTCAAATTTTGGATTCAAGATGGTCGGTTCAAAACAAATCGGTGAAAATATTCCGAAATATAGCGAGAATATGACGACGAATAGCTCCGGGATTTTCGACTTGAACTCCATGGAATGGGATTCATACAACATTTCCTCGAATGATGCGACACGATTCTTGTCAGGAATAAATCCATTGAATTTCGTGGCCGTGAATCCCGGTGGTTCACAAAATATTCAGATGATAGTGACGCCGAAGGAAGAAAAAGGTCTGGTTGTGACGGTCAAAGATAGTACCACTCAATTGCCACTTTCCGGCGCGACCGTCAGATTGTATCAAGGTGAAGAATCCGGAAGAACATTGGTAACGGGACAAGGATATCTCTCACAAACGGATTGGTCTTCTGGTTCTGGAGAAGTGGATTTTTCCAACAAAGCGAAATATTTTTCTGATGACGGTAACATTGATGTTACGACGACGGCTGGACAGATCAGATTGCGCGGCGCGTTTGATGAATACAATCAAAGCGGTATTCTTGAATCATCCACCTTTGACACGGGTTCAATCAGTAATTTCTTTTCTCTGATTTGGTCGCCTATAGATCAACCGATTCTTGCGGGGATAAATAGCGTGCGAATGCAATTTGCCACGAATGCCACGAATACGGCAACGACAACTTGGAAATTCAAGGGTCCTGACGGCACGGACGCGAGTTATTATCTCGCTTCAAATTCTTCTTTGAACTCTGTTCATAATGCTGACAGATATGCCAGATATCGCGTCTATCTCGCCACCGATGATGAAACGGTCTCGCCGAATATTTCCGATATTGCTTTTACTTACACTTCAAATTGCGTGCCCTCCGGTCAAGTTATTTTTACGGGTCTATTGGCGCGGGATTATAATATTGAGGTGTCAAAATCGGGTTATTCTACCAATTTAACTTCAGTTACGATCGGCTCGGATTTGAACTGGCGAGAAACACAAATATTGATGGGACCGTGAAATATATCCCGAGGGTTGAACCTTGGGGAAAAAATAAAATGATAAATAAATTACATTCAATGATCGGATTTTCAAGCGGAAAAGAGCGTGGCATGACGCTTGTTGAAATTGTTGTCGTTATTTCCATCATGGTTATCGTTATGATCGCCGTATCCACGTTCCAATACAACGTTCTCGATTACAATCGACATTCGCATGTTGCGCTCACGAATATTCAGGACGCGACGAATATTTTGAAATACATGAGTAGAGAATTGCGCACAATGTCACCGTCATCCAACGGCTCATATCCAATCATCTCTGTTTCTACGAGTTCCATTTCATTCTATTCTGACATCAACGGGAATGGCATGAAGGAACAAATCCGATATTATCTCGCGTCCACGACTTTATATCGCGGGATTACCGAGCCCTCAGAGCCCTCGCAAACATATGATTTGTCCGGTGAAAGCGTGAATATTATCGTCGCAGGCGTCAGAAACGCGACATCATCCGCACTTTTTGAATATTTCAACAGTTCATACGATGGCAATGGATCACCGCTTTCATATCCACCGGCGATTTACGCGATCAGACTTGTTAGAATCAATATTACGATAGATACTGACGTGAAAAAATCACCGATGCCGATTACTTATTCGGCGCAAGTTTCTCTTCGTAATTTGAAGGATAATATATGAAAGATCAAATATTAAATATTAGGAACGAAATCTCAAATCTTGAGAAAAGAGTTGCGCGGAAACGCGAAACAATCTCCACGCGGGGAATAATCCTTGTGAATGTTATTATTTTTGCGGCAATCGCTATCACTGTCACTATCGCTCTGGTCAATTGGGGAGCCTTGATATTAAAAACGACTCGTGTTATGGCCGTTAGAGAGCAGGCATTCCAGAACGCTGAAGCGGGAATTGATTATTATCGTTGGCATTTGGCGCATGCGCCAACGGATTATTCCGACGGTATGGATTCCGGCAGTGGACCTTTCATTCATAATATGAAAGACGCAGACGGTAATATTATCGGACAGTTTAATTTGACTATTACGCCGTCGGCAGTTGGCACAAATATCGTACAAATCAAATCAAAGGGAACCGTGTATTCCAGTACGACGGATTCGATAATTGAGAGAACTATTCTGGCAACTATGGCCGTGCCGTCACTGGCGAAATATTCAATTGTGGCTAACGATTTCATTCGTCTCGGATCGGGAACAGAGATATATGGTCCAATTCATTCCAATAATGGCGTTCGTTTTGACGCTCTAGCTCATAATCTTGTGACGAGCGCCAAAGAAAAATTCAATGATACGGAAAATCCCGGAGGTTATGTTTTCGGCGTGTATACCACGGTGTCAAACGCGACATGGCCCGATGGAGACCCGAGGTCGCCCGCGGTCACGCCGGATCGTCCTGACGTATTCATGGCCGGCAGACAATTTCCGGTACCAGTTGTCGATTTTGAAGGTTTGACCGCGGATATCTCGCAATTGAAGACAATATCAAAAAATGGCGGCAAATATCTTGCGGCTTCCGGCGCGCAAGGATACGATATTGTACTCAAAACAAATGACACTTTCGATCTTTACAAAGTAACATCTCTCGAACCAGTGGATAAAAAGTGTAAGAATGATCAAAAACAGGATGGATGGAATTCATGGAGTATAGGCGAAAAAACATTCATAGCCAATTATCCGTTTCCGGCGAATGGTGTGATCTTCGCTGAAGATCATATTTGGGTCAGTGGCAAGATAGATGGCGCAAGAATAACCATTGCCGTCGGACGTTTTCCCGAGGCACCCGGTCAGTATCGTGATATTACGGTAAATACGAATTTGCTCTATTCTAATTATGACGGTTCAGATGTTATCGGACTCATCGCGCAGGGTGATATAAACATTGGTCTCATAAGTGAAAATACTATGCGCATCGATGCCGCTCTTGTGGCACAAAATGGGCGAGTGGGTAGATATTATTATTCAAGTGATTGCGGTAGCTATGCTAGTCGTGCCGAACTGACTCTCTACGGCATGATCGCGACCAAAGGCAGATACGGTTTTTCCTATACCGATGAAACCGGTTATACATTGCGCGATATTATTTACGATAGCAATCTACTTTACTCGCCGCCACCTTCATTTCCACTGACATCGGATCAATACCAGACGATTTCATGGCAGGAGGTGAATGAATAAAATCGGGAGGTTATATATCCTTATTTTTGATATAATAGACGCCATGAGTTCAAAGCGACTAATTATTGGCAATTGGAAAATGAATCCGTCTACTCTCGCAGAGGCGCGCAAAATCGCGAAACGGGTCAGAAGATTAACACCAGATCTCATAAAGACTGAAGCGGTCATATGTCCGCCGTTTCTATATATTGCCGGGTGCACGCCGAAAAAACCTGTCAAAAATTTCCATATTGGAGCTCAGAATGTTTCAGCCGAAGACGGTGGCGGTCCTTTTACTGGAGAAGTAAGTGCGCCGATGCTTTGTGATCTCGATGTTGAATATGTGATAGTCGGACATTCTGAACAGCGTAAGAGGGGCGATACTGATGCGGTTGTCTCGAAAAAGATGAAAATTGTGCTCGATTCCGGAATGATAGCCGTTGTTTGTGTTGGGGAAGCGGCGCGTGATTCTGGCGGGTTATATCTCGAAGATTTGAAAAATCAGATAAAAAATAGCTTTGCCGATATTCCCAAAAAATATGCCGGGGATATTGTTATTGCTTATGAACCTATCTGGGCTATTGGCGCGCAAGAGGCGATGCTTACGGATCAGATATATGAAACATCCCTTTTCATCAAGAAGGTTTTCTCAGATGTTTACGGCGTGCAAAATGGACTTCGGGTAAAAGTGCTATATGGTGGTTCGGTGACATTTCGAAACGCGATGGATATTGTTACAGTTGGTAAAATCGATGGTCTTCTGGTCGGTCGCGAAAGCGTGAACGCGTCGGGATTTATCGAGCTTTTGAAAGCGGTTGATTCTGTGTGATTCAGTCTACGCAGAAACACGAGACAGGCAGGCGAGTTTTTTAAGGGTGAAATAAATACTCGGATTTGAAAAAACTTGCCTGCCTGTCTCGTGTTTCTGCTATAATTGTCATATGAAAACGATTCGCGACATTGAATACTTCGAAGGCGTGCGAATACTTATGCGCGTTGATTTCAATGTCCCGATGGAAAATGGAAATATTACCGATGATTTTCGAATTCGAACAGCTTTGCCAACCGTGAAATTCCTACAAGAGAAAGGCGCCAAAGTGATACTAATAAGCCATTTGGAATCATCCGACGGACAAAATCTAACTCTGGAACCAGTGTGGGATCATATGAATATGCTGGGAATGGTCGGAATGACTTTCATAAAAGATTTGAAGAAAGCCCACGAAATCATTGAAAATCAAATCGCAAATGGTGGATGTGTACTTCTGGAGAATTTGCGCTTTTCTGAAGGTGAAAAAAGCAATAACAAGAAATTTACCGAGGAATTAGCGTCTCTCGGCGATATTTTTGTGAATGAAGCTTTTTCAGTTTCGCATCGCGAGCATGCTTCTATTGTTGGTATTCCGACCATCCTGCCAAGTTATGTCGGTTTTCTATTCGAAAATGAGGTGTTAAATTTATCTCGCGCATTTAAGCCGGATCACCCTTTTCTTTTCATATTGGGCGGTGCAAAATTTGAGACGAAAATTCCTTTACTTGAGAAATTCTTGGATGTTGCCGATACGGTCTTTGTTGGCGGAGCCTTGGCCAATGATTTTTTCAAAGCGAAAGGGTATGAGATAGGGCAGTCACGGGTTTCCGAAGGTGATTTCGACTTTGCGGAATTTTTGAATAGTGCGAAACTGATGATTCCCGTCGATATTACAAATCAACGAGATGAAGTAAAATTGCCGGAGAATGTTACGGAAAATGACAAGATAATAGATGCTGGTCCGACGACATTGGGAATATTGAAAGAAAAGGTCAATCAGGCGAAATTCATTCTTTGGAACGGTCCGCTCGGCTTGTTCGAGGAAGGATTCAAAGGATCAACCTTGGAATTGGCGAGAATAATAGGGGACGCGACGCGGGACGATAAGACTGTTCAATCGATTTTAGGCGGTGGCGACACGTTAGCGGCTCTCGAGGAGCTTCACATCGAGAATAAATTCACTTTTGTTTCAACCGGTGGCGGCGCGATGCTTGATTTTTTGGCAAAAGGAACATTGCCGGGAATTTCGGCGCTGGAGGGGAATTCGTAATATGTCATTCTTCCAGGTGATTTATCAAATGTGTGCGTTGAGTTCGCAAAATTATTAAGGTTGATTTTATTGCGTATTGAAGTATGCTATGAGACAGAATAAATAATGGAGGTTCTTTATGAATATGAACAATAATAACGCTGAGCAGACCAAAACCTGCTCAATTTGTGGAATTTCTGTGGTCAGTGACTATTACTGCGTCAGATGCAGATCTGCGGTGTTGGAAGACCTGTTGATGCGAATTAAATATCACGTTCAGGAACATCCCGACAAGGCGTTGCCAATTTCGTTTAGAAACGAACTTTTGAGAACGATTGTCTTCAGTCTTAATGAATGGAAGGAAAAACTAGCGAAGGAAGCTGAAGAGTTTCAACGTCTTTCATCTGATGATATTTTATTATACGACTGACGCTTCACAAAACACGCCACCACTTCATTGTTGATGGCGTATTTTATTTACAAGTCATCAAGAGCATTTTTAATGTTACAAATTCGTGATAATATTCTTCTTATTCTCCTCAAAATTGTTTTTGTCGCCTTTAACCTTAGTGTTCGGAAAAACCCAGATATGGGCGTGCGAAATTTCATCTCCAATAATCCTGCTCAAAACCCATTCATCATTGAACGCTTTTTGCTGAGCTCGTGCGATCTTCGTAACAATTTCGAAATACTTGCCGGTATTAGGAATGTCCCAAACCCAGCGATAATGCTTCTTCGGAATGACCTGTGTGTGGCCAGGAGATTGCGGATGAATATCGAGAAAAGCCAGAAAATCGTCATCTTCATAGACGATATGCGCGGGAATTTCTCCCTTGACAATTTTACAGAAAATGCAGTCGGGCATGTATCCATTATATAACAAATATTGAGCGAAAATAGGCCTCACTGGTTTTTGATAGGGGCGTGCTATACTTTTTTCCATGCAATACTCGATTCACCGTCAACTCTCGAATGAAGAGCAGGCACAGCTGGTCGGATATTCGCGACTACTTTCGCATTTATTGTTCCATCGTGGTATCACGACGAGCGCGGACGCGAACAAATTCTTGGAACCGGAATATGAACGCGATATCCATGATCCATTTCTATTAAAAGACGCGGAAAAAGCTGTCGGGAGAATCATTCATGCGATAAAAGGTAATGAAAAAATAGCCATATATTCCGACTATGACGCCGATGGCATACCCGGCGCCGTCATCTTTCACGACTTTTTCGCTAGAATTGGTTACAAGAATTTTTCTATTTACATTCCGCATCGCCATGACGAAGGTTTTGGCTTGAATGTGGAAGCTGTTAAACGGTTGGCGAGTGAGGGTGTAAAAATTTTGATAACAGTTGATTGCGGAATTTCCGATATGAAGGCAGTCGCGTGTGCGAACAAATTGACTATGGACGTAATAATTACTGACCATCATGAACCGCCTACTGAATTACCAATGGCGTACGCGATTATTGATCATAAACAAACCAATTGCGCGTATCCTGACAAAAATATTTGTGGTTCGGCCGTGGCTTTCAAGCTTATTCAAGCAATTCTCGCGAAAGATCGATTTGGTTTGAAAAAAGGGCATGAAAAATGGTTTCTTGATATGGTCGGTATCGCCACTCTTTCGGATATGGTGCCACTTACCGGTGAAAATAGAGTATTCGCGTATTACGGCATGTCGGTTTTACGCAAAAGTCAAAGAAAAGGTTTGAAACGACTTCTTGAAAAATTACGAATTAATCAGAAATATCTGACCGAAGATGATGTTGGTTTTATGATAACGCCCCGTATCAATGCCGCGTCTCGAATGGGCGTGCCTATGGACGCGTTTAACCTATTATCAGCCGACAATGATGAAGATGCGAATCATTATGTCACGCATCTTGATGGTATCAATAGTGAACGCAAGGGAGTTGTCGCGGCTCTGGTCAAGGAAGTAAGAAAGATTATTAAAGAACGATTTGGTGAAATTGAAATAAATTCACCCCCGAATGTGATTGTTCTAGGAAATCCCGCCTGGCGGCCGTCATTATTGGGATTAGTCGCCAACACATGTGCGCAGGAATTCAACCGTCCCGTATTCCTCTGGGGTCGTGACGGCGATAACGCGATCAAGGGATCTTGCCGTTCGGAAGGACGAACAAATATGATGGAAATCATGAAAGCGATGCCTGAAGGAGTGTTCACGCAAATGGGTGGTCATAGGCATTCGGGTGGATTCACAGTCAGTGGTGAGCAAATACATTTTCTGGATAAATATTTGAATGAGGCATTTGCAAAGAATTATGAATTAAGAATTATGAATCAAAAAAACTTGAATGGGGAAGGGATTTCTGGACAGTTATTAGATTTAGATGAAAATTATATTGACGCGGAACTTATGCTTGATTCAGTGAATTGGAATCTATTCAAAGATATTGATAGATTGGCACCTTTCGGGAAAGGAAATCCGAAGCCAATTTTCCTGTTCAAAAATGTAATGCCGGTCTCGGTACGCCGATTTGGAAAAGGAAACGATCATATTGAACTTATTTTCAAGAAAAAAAATGGTGAGAAGATTCCGGCAATTTCGTTTTTCGGCGCCGAAAGCGTATGGGCGAAAAATTTTGAAGGAAATAGGGTAATCGATCTTGTGGCGTCTCTGGAAAAATCTATGTTCATGAATAGGGCAGAGTTGCGACTTAGGATTGTAGAAGTTATTATGCAGTCATGATCATAATTTTCACAGACGGCTCGTCGCGGGGTAATCCAGGGCCAGGTGGTTGGGGGGCAATTGTGATTCATAACAAGAAAGTATTGGAACTCGGAGGAGGAAAAAAGAAAACGACGAATAATAGAATGGAAATGGCCGCGGCTATCGGGGTACTTTCTCATACATCAAAAGAAGCGGAAATCACTTTGTATACGGATTCGTCATATCTCATAAACGGTATTACGAAATGGGTGAAAGGTTGGAAGAGGAACGGTTGGTTGACGCGCGCTCGCGAGGAAGTCTTGAATAAGGATTTGTGGATGGAAATTGATACTTTGGCGCGTGAAAGGACTATTGATTGGAATTATGTGAGTGGACATGCGGGTATTTCCGGTAATGAAAGATGCGATGAAATAGCGACCGGTTTTGCCGATGGAAAGAAGGTGAAGCTATTCAGAGGCGATTTGAGTGATTATAAGATTCCGAACATCCTGAATATTAAAAAGAGTGAATTCAAAGCGAAAACAAAATCGTGCAAGAAAACTAAGGCGTATTCATATGTAAGTTCAATCGGTGGGATCATCAAAGTGCATCATTCTTGGGAGGAATGTGAGAGACGGGTGAAGGGAACAAAAGGCGCAAGGTACAAAAAGTCGCTCGATACAAATGATGAGGAAAGGATTATAGAGAAGTTCGGGGAGTTTTGATTTTCTAGAAAATTCATACTTTCTTGAGGTTTTTTTTATCATTTTTTCATACATTTTTTATCAAAAATTCATACTTTTTTTATCGGGATTTTATCATGTGATGGGTAAAATGACTCTTCATGAAAAGAGGAGTCTATATTTTCTGGTCATTATTTATCTCTATTGCGATTATGCGATTCGTATTTTCTCTTTTTCACACGGCGCCCGGCATCGGCGATTGTTTGAAACAAAGTGTAAATGGCACAGGAATTGTAGCTGAAGAACCCACTTTCACGGAAAGTGGCCAGGCTTTGGTGGTTACGGTTGGCGATTTGTATTATGGGAATATCTATTGCGCAAGTGAAATTCAAGTACGAATGAAGACGAAACTATATCCGAGATTTACTTATGGTAAGAATGTTCAATTTACGGGAAAATTGAATGAGCCGTTCAATTTCAAAAGCGATTCCGGCAAAGCGTTCGATTATAAGGGTTATTTGGCAAAAGATGACATTTACTATGAAATAAAAAGTGCGCAAGTCTCTAGCATTCCACTTGAAGCGCGTGGAAATCTCATTACATCAATATTGTACGAATTAAAGCGTGGTTTCGTGGATAATCTCAATATTACTCTTGGTGAACCGCATGCGGCACTTGCGGCTGGCTTGGTCGTCGGGGAAAAAGCCGCGCTTGGAAAAGATCTACTCAACGATTTCAGAATAGTCGGACTCATACATATTGTGGTATTGTCGGGTTTCAATATTACAATTGTTGCCGATGCTTTACGCCGGATGCTTTCATTCTTGCCCAGAGTTTGGGGAATTATTATCGGTGGATTGGGAATAACATCATTCGGCATCTTGGTTGGTGGGGGAGCGACGGTTGTGCGTTCATGCTTCATGTCCGGCGTCGCGCTTTCAGCCGATCTTATTCGTCGGGATTATAATGTTGTACGTGCCCTTGGATTTGCCGGGCTTCTGATGCTTATTCAGAATCCGAATATCCTTCTACATGACCCTTCATTCCAGCTTTCATTCTTGGCCACACTCGGTCTTATCCTACTCGCAAAACCCTTAGAAGATCGTCTAATATTTATCCCCAAGAAATTCAGCTTGCGCGGCACTATCGCTACCACATTCGCCACGCAAATTTTCGTATCACCTTTTATCCTCTATATGATGGGTCAGATTTCTATCATTGGGGTTGTGGTGAATATTTTGGTTCTGCCTTTTATTCCGATCACTATGCTCTTTGTTTTTCTTACCGGTGCTATCGGTTTCGTTTCACTTTCTCTTTCGCAAGTCGTTGGTTGGGTCGCACACCTCTTGCTCTCATATGAACTATTCATGGTTGAAAATTTCGCGCGACTCCCATATGCCGCCGCTTATGTTCCGCAATTCTCCATCTGGTGGGTTGTGGGGTTTTATGCGATTTTTCCGATGATTTATTGGAAAAATGAGATTATTAGAAGTTTCATATCCATCAGATTCAGGAAAAGAAAAATATCTCAAGAACTTTGATCTTCTCTGGAGGACGGGCGGCTCACTTTCATGAGACGATCCCTCCATCGGCATATTCGTTAGAAACGAACGCTGGCGGCCGACCCGACTTTCCGCTCTTAGAGAAGATCAAAACCTACAAGATATTTTACTACTGACAGTTTAGTGCAATCTTAATAAAAAGTCAAAAATGAAAATCATATCAAAATCTTTTTCATACATAGTTGCGATCATGATTGTCACGGCTTTCATTGCGGGCTATATTTGGCGACAAGAAACTCGGCCACACATTCTAGAAATATACATTTTTGACTTGAATAACAGTCAGGCCGTTTTTATTCGCACGCCGGATGATAAACGCATTCTCATAAATGGTGGGGCGAATTCAGGAATTATTCGTGAAATTACGAAGATTTTACCATTCTATTCCCGCCGAATCGACACTGTGATTGCGACTGACACTGTCGGCAAGAATGTAAGCGGGCTCATAGATGTTTTGAATAGATATCCGGTTGGAAGAGTCGTCCTGCCAGCAATAACATTGAAATCACTCGGTATTTCAACGACTACTGATCAGATTTATTCTGTTTTCTTGGACACGGTAAAGGAGAAGGGGATTCCTATCGCGAATATGAAAGCTGGGGATCGATTATCATTGAATGACTCAGTATTTGCTGATGTGTTATTTCCGATATTAGCGGAATCATTCAAATATTCCAAAACCAGTTCGCCAGAATTGGTCTTGAATATTTCATATGGCGATAATTCTGTGATGCTTTTGAATAATGTAACGCCGAAAATCCAGAAGGCGATTGCGTCAACGTTGACCACTCCTGAGCCGACACTTTCCGTAGCGAGCCTTAACGGAGCGGAGCGATTAATGGCTCGCGGAGGGAATGTGTCGGCGATGGGAGTGGTCAATGCGCTCATGGTATTCAACAATGCCTCCCCTGACAATCTCACATCAGAATTAACGGATATATTGAAGCCAAAATATTTAATATATTCAAAATCATTGAATAGTTCGAGTCCAAAAGTCGCCAATTCCAAGAATAATAAACTGGATCCGCTATTTTATGTCATGAATAACCGACGATTTAACATAAAAGAAAAAGGAATTATCAAAATTGTTTCTGACGGCTCGCTTCTAAAAATAGAAAACTAGATAACCTCAGCTTTTTTGAGCGCTTTGAATGGTCCGTTCTTTTCTATCGTGCGCAAGCCCCTCGCTGATACGACAATATTCACGGTCTTTTTTAATTCTGGAATATAAATGCGCTTTTTCTGGAGATTCGGATAACGGCGAATAGTGCCACCGGGATTGAATTGGGTAGCACGAGTGCGATTCGAGTAGCGACCACCGGAAACTGAACCTCTCTTTGTTATCGCGCAGATTTTTGCCATAGTTGTGGTATAGTATCATTACAGTATGATTATTGCAATAATTGCCATTCTAATACTCTCTGTCATCATTCATGAGCTTTCACATGGCTATGTGGCTGATATGCTCGGTGATCCGACGGCGCGTCTGGAAGGGAGGCTTACCTTGAATCCTCTCAAACATATTGACCCGATCGGTTCCATCATAGTTCCTCTTATGACATATCTTGTCGCTGGCTTCACATTCGGCTGGGCTAAGCCGGTGCCGTACAATCCGTATAATTTGAAAAATAAGCGTCAGGGAGAGTTTCTTATTGCCGCCGCTGGTCCAGTTTCCAACCTTTTGATTGCACTCGTTTTCGGCATATTCATTCGTTATGCCTCCGCAGGAGTGACGGCTATCACTCCATTTCTTGAAATTACCTCATATATAATTATTATCAATATCGTGCTCGCGATTTTCAATCTGATTCCACTGCCGCCTCTCGATGGCTCCAAACTATTATTTGCAATTCTCCCGAATCAATATGGCCGAGCCCGTCTTGTTATGGAACAGTATGCGCCAATTTTCATTATTATTACCGTCTTCGTTCTATGGCAGATTATTTCACCGATAATTCCTTGGGTGTTTCAGCTGTTTACTGGGATTGGATTGTGATATCAAGGAACCTAAATGGCTTGCATTATTATTATTCAGATGTTAATGTATCCCCACTGTCCCACTATTATTCGGGATATGTAATTTACGGGCAAGAATGAGTAATCGCGTTTGGTCGGTCAAGAATTAGCCGGGAATCATATTCAAGGCTAAAAAGGACCATAACTCAAACTAAAAGCGGTGAAGAATTCAAACTTGCCACCTGCGTACCTGTGCCTTGCGCACTTGCGTCTAAAAATAATATGCCAACAATCAATCAGTTGACGAAAACTCATAGGAAACTTTTCAAGAGGAAGTCAAAATCCATCGCTCTGACGCGTACATTCAATAGTATCAAAAATCGTCCAATATTTTTCCCGGCGCCATTCAAGAGGGGAGTTTGCACTAAGGTTACAACCAAGACTCCGAAAAAACCTAACTCCGCTATACGCAAAATCGCCCGCGTGCGCCTAACAAACGGTATGGAAGTTACAGCCTATGTTCCGGGAATGGGGCATAATCTACAGGAACACGCTGTGGTTCTGCTTCGCGGCGGTCGCGTCAAAGATGTCGGTTTGCGATATTCTATCGTTCGTGGCGTATTGGATTGTGCTGGCGTGGAGGCTAGGAGAAAAGGTCGCAGTCAATACGGCAATAAGAGGCCGAAGGCGGTTAAAAGCTAGAATAAGTCGAATTAAGAATTATGAATAAATTTTCTTGTGTTAATTCGTAATTCATAATTTATTCCAAAACCATGCGACGCAAAATAAAAACAAAGAGAGAATTGAGACCAGACGCGATTTATGATTCTGTGAAGATTTCCAAATTCGTGAATTATGTTATGCAAGAAGGCAAGAAAAACATTGCTCGTACAATCGTGCATGATTGTATGACGGCTATAAAGGAGCAAGCCAAGACGGAAAATCCGATGGAAATATTCGAGCTTGCCCTCAAAAATACGACTCCGGCTATGGAAGTCCGTTCTCGTCGCGTCGGTGGCGCCAACTATCAAGTTCCGCGTGAAGTCCGTCCAGAGCGCAAGCAAGCTCTTTCCATGAAATGGATTATCGAGGCCGCGCGAGGCAAGAAAGGCAAGCCGATGCATCTCAAACTTACAGACGAAATCATCGCCGCTTCCAAGAATGAAGGCGAAGCCGTGAAGAAACGCGAGAATGTTCACAAAATGGCAGAGGCAAACAAGGCTTTCGCGCACTTTGCGTGGTAAAAGGAAAGAAGAAAAAAGAGACCTTTGGTTGATCTCTTTGTATACCTATCTCCATATCCTATCTCGGAAATAGCCATGTGAGGATAATTGAGACGATAATACAGATTATTAGTAGGCCCCCAGTTATCTTTGGATTACGAAATGGTGCAAAGAGCTCGAGTAAGAATTTTTTCATGAGAACCTTTCTTTTGAATTGTTTAATTAATTGTAGCATACTGAGGATTTCATGTGAATAGTTTCTAAAATTACAAAACATCCTGTCAATATTGACGGGATGTTTTGTGTTGATAAACTGTGGCGATGAAAGAAGTTAAAATAATTGAAACAAGTTTGATTATGCCAGTTACTCCAGCATTCATAGAACGACGGATTCATTTGATCCGTGGACAGAAAGTCATGCTTGATTTTGACTTGGCAGAACTTTATCAGATACCAACAAAATGATTGAATGAACAAGTAAAACGTAATATAGCTAGGTTTCCAAATGACTTTATGTTTAGATTAACTGCCGATGAAAAGAATAAGGTGGTCGCAATTTGCGACCACCTTTCTGTTCGGAGATTTTCTCATCAATTGCCATATGTCTTTACCGAGCTTGGTGTGGCCATGCTTTCCTCAGTTCTGAATAGTGATAAGGCTGTGCAAATGAATATTTTCATCATGCGCGCATTCGTCAAACTTCGTCGAATGATCTCAAATAACAAAGATCTTGCGAATAAAGTTGATAAATTGGAGCTGGAACAGATTCGGCAGGGGATAGGACTTACTGAATTATATTCACATATGAAGCGATTTATGGACAAACCAATATCACCGAAGCATAAACTTAGATTTGACATAAGGAGAGTATAAGAATAAAGAATGAATACAATTTGATTATTTATCCATTTTCCTGTATCGTATCTATATTAAGCAGCTACTGCTTTTTTATTTAATTGTAATTAATTATCAAATCAATTTAATCATGGATTCCCGCTTTCGTGGGAATGACATAATAAATCATGAATCGCGACTGTCCATTAGAAAAAGTGCGTAATTTTGGCGTCATAGCGCATATTGACGCTGGCAAGACGACAACTTCCGAGCGTATTTTGTTTTATACCGGTATGACACATAAGATCGGTGAGGTACATGAAGGTGATACGGTAACCGATTGGATGGAGCAGGAGAGAGAACGCGGTATCACGATTACGGCAGCCGCCATCACATGCTTCTGGAATCCGACATATATGTCGCCTACGGATACTTCAAGAAAGGTTCGTTTTAATATAATCGACACTCCCGGGCATATCGATTTTACCGCCGAAGTAAAGAGATCTTTGCGTGTTTTGGACGGCGCGGTAGTTGTTTTCGACGGCGTTGCCGGTGTTGAGCCGCAATCCGAGACAAATTGGCGTTATGCCGATGAAGGTAATGTGCCGCGCCTCTGTTTCATTAATAAAATGGATCGCATGGGCGCGTCTTTTGAGTTTTCATTCAAGTCCATATTAGAGCGTTTGAGTTTGAAGGCAGTCAGATTTCAAATCCCTATCGGCATGGAGGAGCAACATAACGGTGTTGTTGATCTTCTTCGCATGAAGGCATACTACTTTGATGGAAAAATGGGCGAAATAGTTCGTGAAGAGGAAATCCCGGAACATTTGTTGAATGACGCGAAGAAATTTCACGCCGAACTCATAGAAAAAATCGTCGAACATGATGATACGCAGATGAGTCATTATCTTGAGGGTAAAGAAATTCCTCTGGATGAACTCAAAAAAACGGTTCGGAAAGCTGTTATTGAGAATAAGATTTTCCCGGTATTTACCGGTTCTGCTCTGAAAAACAAGGGTGTTCAACTCGTTTTGGACGCTGTCGTTGACTATTTACCGTCACCTCTCGATATGCCACCGGTCAAAGGCGTCAATCCGAATACGGGCGAAGAAATTATTCGCCACGCTTCGGATGAAGAACCTTTTGCCGCTTTGGCATTCAAACTCCAGAGCGACCCGTTCGTCGGACAGTTAACATTTTTCCGCGTATATTCCGGAACTGTTGAATCGGGAACATATCTTTACAATTCCACGACGGGCAAGAAAGAAAGGCTTGGCCGAATAGTGCGTCTGCAAGCCAATGATCGTGAAGAAGTAAAAAAAGTTTTTGCCGGAGAGATTGCCGCCGCGGTGGGACTCAAGGACGCTCTGACTTCGCATACATTTTGTGATGAGAACAATCCGATCGTTCTCGAGAAGATCAAATTCATGGAACCGGTCATTTCTTTGCGCGTTGAGCCAAAAACGAAAGCTGATCAAGAGAAAATGGGCATGGCACTTCGCAAACTTGGCAATGAAGATCCGACATTCAGGATTTCCACGAATCAGGAAACAGGTGAGACTATCATTTCTGGAATGGGTGAATTACATCTGGAAATCATGGTTGAACGCATGAAGCGCGAATTTGGCGTGGAGACGAACACGGGCGAACCGCAGGTAGCGTATCGCGAAACAATCCTCGGTTCGGCGGAGGCGGAACACAAATACATCAAACAAACTGGCGGTAAAGGACAATATGGTCATGTCAAACTCAATATCAAACCTATGGAGCCATGGCCAGAAGACAAGAAAATGCCGAAAACCGTTCATCGCTTCGATGATTTCGAATTCGTAAACTCTATCAAGGGTGGCGTTATTCCGAATGAATTTATTCCGGCGGTTGAAAAAGGTGTTCATGAAGCCATGGATCGCGGTATTGTGGCTGGATACAAGATGGTGAACATTTCTTGTGAACTGACGTTCGGTTCATATCATGATGTTGACTCTTCAGAAATCGCCTACAAGATTGCCGCTTCTCAAGCTTTCCAAGACGCCACCAAGCGCGCCAAACCGGTTATTCTGGAACCTATTATGAAACTGGAAATCGTCGCTCCGGAAAAGTACATGGGCGATATCAATGGTTCTATCGCCGCCAAGCGCGGTCAAGTGGAAGGTTCCGAGCCCCGCGGTATGGCGCTGGCCATTCATGCCAAAGTTCCGTTATCTGAAATGTTCGGTTATACAACCCAGCTTCGTTCCATGACTTCGGGACAGGGTAGTGCCATGATGGAATTTGACCATTATGAGGTGGTGCCGGCGAATGTGGCCTTGGAGATTCAGGAGAAGAGGAAGTAGTATTATTTTCTCCAGAAAAGATATTTATTTATCACTGTAAATACTGTTGATAACCTCTCTATTGTTTTCAATAGGGGGGGTGTTATTCTATATACATAGAAGCTAACGAGGGTCGAATTTATAAAACCCTCACTTTCTTTTTTACTATGAAAAAAATATTAATTTCGTCACTTGTACCGATTGCGATCTTCGCGTTCGTGGTACTAGTGTCGAGTCCAGTGAATGTGGAGGCCGTTACTTGTCCTGCAGGTTACATATGTACTGTGCTTCCCGCGTGTCCGGAAGGGTATATATGTACTCCCGTCGCACAAATATCAAATTGTCCTACTGGATATATTTGTAAAGCGACAACTGATACGACAGTCACAACAGCCACAAATAGTAATAAATGCTATCAATATACAACAAATCTACGACAAGGAAGCATGGGAATAGATGTAGAAACTCTCCAATCATGGCTTATGAAACTCGGTTATGATATTCCAGCAATATCTTCTGGACAAGCCACGAAGGGATATTATGGTTCTCAAACGGTAACGGCATTACAACGATATCAAAATGCGAATGGTATTACCGAATCATACTTTGGACCTCTGACGCGTGCGAAGTTCAATACGGTTTGTACAGCATCTTCATTGACAGGTACAAATGCTAATACCAATACCAGCACCAATATCAAAACCGATACGTCCCAAGCTCCCGGCACTACTGTATCCGCGTATCTCTATTATGCTGGAGAAGACAAAGCTGGTGCTTGGGGTCAGTTTAGTCCAAATGCCGCCAATGTAAATTCAAATCCGAATGATTGGCAATGGTATGCAACCGTAACACTTCCTTCACAAAAAACAATTTCTCGTATTACAGTCAAGCACAATTTGGCTGGTGAAGTATGGTCAACAGGGGATTCCCGTTACTTGAATGATGGAGCAGATCTTTATGGTTACAAAGAGACACCATATCCACTTGTAGTCACTCGTGATGGTTCACAAGTGAATACTGTTTATAATCAGAATATTATGACGGGTACTGGCACATACAATCTCAAACTATATGGCCAACCAGAAAGTTCTAGGTTCAGTGGTGGAAAGATTTATGTGGAATTTACCGATGGCACGCAAGCGGTAGGTATAATTCCTGCTTCTAGTATTACGCCAACACAGGTAACGACACAGACAACGGCTTCAGATGTAACTTCAATTAGACCAACTATTTCGAATGTCCAATCAGCTGGCGATCCTGAAAATACTATCCATGCAAATAATTGGGCAACCATTTATGGTACTGGGCTTAGTGGAATGTTGTCAGTAAAAGTTGGCGGTTCAACAAACCCTGTTACGGTAACAGAAACATATGGTACAACTGCAAGATTTATTGTTCCATCATTACCATCTGGATTCCCTGCGGTCTATGTTACGAACTCATCGGGTCAAACAAGTGCAGGACATATAGTAACTCTAATTAATCCTAAAATATCAGATTTACCCCAATCATCTATAACTTCTATTTATCCAACATCAGGTCCAGTAGGAAGCATGGTTTCGATTACGGGTTCAGGTTTTGGTTCATATAATCGGATTCTAATTGCCGGAAACACTTATCTAGCCTCTTCAAGTAACGGTTCAACAATCTCTTTTGCTATTCCAGGTTCAGTTTCGATTGGATCATATGGACTGAGTGTGGTTAATGATTCTGATCTGACTATAGGAAAGAATAGTAACACACATATCTTTACCGTAACCTCAAGTACTCCTACTGGCTCACTCTCTATCACCCCTTCTGTTTCAATGGTTAATTCTGGTAGTACTGTAACCCTGAACTTCACTACACATAGCAACGCAGTGTCATCAGCGCTTTATTTGAGTTGTCCGTCCGGAGTCTCGGCTGTATGGATCGGTGATATAGGTGGCAATACATCTCTATGCAACAAAATGACAAAATTCAATTCAGCCACAGTACGAAGCGTTGTTTTCCGAATCGATAATACAACGTTTTCGGCTCAAAATATCGTACCGAACTTCTATGAATATTTGTCTGATAATCCAAACTATGCTGTTGGTGTTTCATCGCAAGTCACGGTACAACCGGCTACAACAGTAAGTACAATACCAACAGCCAATATCTGGGACGCCTTCAAAGAATATCTCCAAAAACCGCAATAATCGCATTGAATTGTGACATGCATTGATAATTCACCGAACAATCGCCTATGATTTGCGAGTGTTTGTTCGGTGAATTTATAAAGATATTTATGAGATGATTGACAATATTTCTCGTCATGCTATCCTACAGAGTACGCGCTATACAGCGTCTTTGTTAGTATTTATTAAAACTATTAATAATTTATCTTTGGCTCTCGCCGCGTTTTGTTCTGTTTTCATTTCTTTCACTTCAAGTGGCGGAGATGAATTACAGGCGAATCACACACACGCGAAGCGAGCTAAAGCAATAAAACAATATTATGGCTACAGAATTCAATCGCAGTAAGCCCCACATGAATGTGGGCACAATTGGTCACATTGACCACGGCAAATCGACTTTGACCGCCGCTATTCTCGCTGTTCAAAGCAAGAAAGGTCTAGCTCAAGTCAAAGCTTATGCCGACATTACAAAGGGAGGCACGGTTCGTGACGCGACAAAAACCGTTACGATTTCACTTTCGCATGTGGAGTACGAATCACCAACTCGTCATTACGCTCATATCGATTGTCCGGGACATGCCGACTTCATTAAAAATATGATTACCGGCGCCGCCCAAATGGACGGAGCTATACTCGTGGTTTCAGCGACAGATGGTGTTATGCCGCAAACTCGCGAGCATGTCCTACTCGCGTATCAAGTCGGTGTGCCGAAGATTGTCGTCTTTCTAAACAAATGTGACCTTGTGCCGGAAAAAGATCTCATTGATCTAGTCGAAGAGGAAGTGCGTGAACTCTTGACCAAGAACAAATTTGATGGAGCGAATACTCCGGTTATTCGCGGTTCGGCTTCTGGCGCCTTGGCTGGTGACGCGGCGTGGACAACCAAGATTGATGAACTTATAACCGCTCTAGACACGTATATTCCTGAACCGGTTCGCGAAACCGATAAACCGTTTCTAATGCCGATAGAAGATATCTTTTCTATTGAAGGACGCGGTACAGTCGTAACAGGCCGTATTGAACGCGGGAAAATCAAGGTCGGCGAAGAAGTTGAAATCGTCGGATTCAAAGATACATCCAAAACTGTTGTTACGGGCATTGAAATGTTCAATAAATCTTTGAAGGAAGGTATTTGTGGAGACAATGCCGGTGTGCTTCTCCGTGGTACCGGAAAGGATGATGTATCACGCGGGCAAGTATTGGCAAAACCGGGTTCCGTCAAACCACATACCGAATTTGAATCAGAAGTTTATGTTCTAAAGAAGGAAGAAGGCGGCCGTCATACTCCGTTCTTCACGGGTTACAAGCCACAATTCTATATTCGTACTACCGATGTTACTGGTGAAGTGACTTTGCCTGAAAAAGTAGAGATGGTTATGCCTGGCGACACCGTCACTTTCAAGGTTAAACTTGTTGCTCCCGTCGCTCTAGAAGACAAACAGAGATTCGCGGTACGTGAAGGCGGTAAGACGGTTGGCGCCGGAGTTGTAACCAAGGTTATCGCATAAATTCTAATGTCAGCGACGAAGACAACAATTCAAGAGCATGAAGTTGTTAAGGCTACAAAACACGCAGTCAAGAAGTCTTCTCGTGTTAAGAAGGCGGCAAAAACAGAGGGTGAAGTCCCGCATCTCCGCATCCGTGTCCGCGCGTATGAACACAAAATTCTCGACGCGTCACTTAAACAGATCATGGACACGGCGGCGCGCTATGACGCGGAAATTCACGGTCCAGTGCCTTTGCCGACGGAGATCAAGAAATACACGGTAAATCGCTCTTCGTTCATAGATAAGAACGCGCGTGAGCAGTTCGAAATGAGAGTTCACAGGCGTCTTATTGATATTGTAAATCCGAATCCGAAAGTTATCGAAGCGCTGACCAATATGAGTTTGCCGTCGGGAGTGAATATCGATGTGAAGATGATGTAATTTAACTTTAATTCGTGTGTCATGTGGTCAGGAAAAATCTCGTTTCCTTCACCGACACATTCTCTCCGTGAGCCCTTAATCGCTCCGCTCTGCTAAGGCTCACTCCGAGAAGTGTCGGTTCCGTTACGAGACTTTTCCTGAATTAGTGCTTAGTAAAAAACAAATACCATGAAATTCATTTTGGGAAGAAAACTGAATATGTCGCAGATATACAATGAAAAGGGTACGGCTATTCCTGTAACTCTTATCGCTACGCGAAATAATGTCGTAACGCAAGTTCGTACGAAAGATGCTGATGGTTATGAAGCAGTTCAAATTGGCGAAGGTTCCAGAAATCCGAATCGTATTACAAAACCGCAGAAAGGTCATTTCAAGGACATGGGCAATTTCGTGTCGGTTAAAGAATTTCGAACCGAAGCTTCAACCCTAAAGGTTGGCGACAAAGTTGATTTGGCGCAATTCAAGCTGGGGGATATGGTAACTGTAAGCGCCATTTCCAAAGGTAAGGGTTTCCAAGGTGTTGTCAAACGCCATGGCTTTCATGGCGGTCCTCGCTCCCATGGACAAAAACACAGTGAGCGTGAACCGGGTTCCATCGGCGGCGGTCTTCGCAATCGCGTCCCAGTCGGTATGCGTATGGCCGGAAGAATGGGTAGTGATCGTGTGACCGTGACAAATCTGAAAGTTGTCCATATTGATCCTGAAGAAAATATTCTCTATGTCTCGGGCGCGGTACCGGGAAGGAGAGGGACATTGGTTGAAGTGATGGGGGAATAATTTTTATAATTTGGAATAAAAGTCGTTCCGACGCGTATCGGAACGGTTTTTTTGGTCTTATTTTTACAGTTTGACAGCTTGATAATAGCCAGTGTATTATCTTGGTTATGCGTAAATGCATAAATATCACGAATATGTGCGATAAACCGACCAATCTTCGCGCCGGATATTTCACAGTATCTACTGAAAATACCAACGCATTTGCGTCCAATCGTGATTTTTCTAAACATTCAAATCATCCTTAAACTTTTCATAAATCTTTTTGAAACCCATTAGAAACACCCCGACTGGACATAAGTCGGGATTTTCAATTCCGCGTTCAGGGCAAATAGTTCCTTAACAAAATAATATCGGAGACGGTTATGCAAAAGAAAATTATTGGTCAGTATATCGTGTTGTCGGCACTTTTCAGTGCTATCGGATTGTCTCTTCAGTCTGCTATATATGTGACATTCCTTATGAAAAACGGCTTGAGCCTATTCGAGGTGAATATGGTAAACACATGCTTTTTTCTAACTCTCTTCGCCTGTGAAATACCGACAGGGGCGTTCGCTGACATATTTGGGAGAAAAACGGCATTCGTTTTTTCTTGCGCGCTTATGTCACTCAGTATGTTCGTCTATGGTAGCTCAGATTCTTTGTCAGGATTTATTCTGGCAGAAGTCATCTGTGCTATTGGTGTTACATTTCGAAGTGGAGCGTTCCAGGCTTGGTTCGTTGATAGTCTGAAACATACGAACTACACAGGTGATCTGACGAAGATATTCGCTCGCGAAAATCTCTTTTGTCAGATCGGTGGCGGTCTCGGAGCAATCGCAGGATCATATCTCTACACATTCAATGCCACATGGCCTTGGTATTGCGGTGGTACTGGGCTTCTCGTAGTGACCATTGCCGCACAAATAACCATGAAGGAAAACTATTTCAAGAGACAAAAACTCTCATGGAAAAAAGGTATGGTTTCAATGAGGGATACGGTAAAAACAAGTATTCATTATGGCATGAATGATAAAGCGGTTCGATTCATTCTGCTTATAACATTCATGCAAATATTCGCGGTGCAAGCCTTGAATATGTATTGGCAGCCATTCTTCAAGAGTTATGGAGTTAATGAATCCAGTTTCGGATTCATATACGCTGGTATCATGGCTTTTGTTGCCATCGGTTCATTTCTGGTGTTGCGCATGAAAAGTACTGGAAGAGAAAAGTCATTAATCCTCAGAATTCAGATCATTACGGGAATATTTGTTATTCTAACCGTGATGTTTTCATCCTTGCCGATCATTCTAACTCTATTCCTCTTACATGAAATGACGCGTGGTATGTGTCCTCCTTTGAAAGACAGTTTCTTGCAAAAGAGGATTCCTTCGGCTGAAAGGGCGACGATAACATCATTCTGCGCCATTGCGCCTCATATTGGGGGAGTTTTCGGGCTTCTCGTAAGTGGGGCGATAGCGCAATATTGCGGTATATCGTTTGCATGGATCGTCTCCGGAATTGTGCTCATTGTCGGGGCATTGCTTGTTAAGAGAAATGGTAGCCAAGCCCCAGACACAGTATCCGAAAAGAATTGCCCGATGCTGGTTGTCAAACCGATTGTCGGATAAATCAAATCGAAGCGGTCTTCCGAAAGGCCGCTTTTTTTTCTTGACCGAAATCAAACTCTCTGCTACCATATTCTCCACAGCTCGAAAGGGCGTTTTTCTTTCATAAACCATGGAATCAACAGTTTATAATCAGGAAGGCAAATCAGCGGGGAAGGTCAATATTCCGGAGGGGATTTTTGATTTGCCTTGGAACGCCGATTTGGTTCATGAGGTTATCAGACTCATGAATTCTAATTCTAGAAAAAATATCGCGCATACGAAAACTCGCGGAGAAGTACGCGGCGGAGGGAAAAAGCCGTGGCAACAGAAAGGCACAGGTCGCGCCCGTCACGGTTCTACCCGTTCTCCGATTTGGATTGGCGGTGGTGTCGCGCATGGCCCGAGAAATGACAAGAATTTTGACCGGAAGATTAACAAAAAGGTGAAAACAAAGGCTTTACTCACTATTCTTTCCCGAAAATGGAAGGAAGGCGAAGTACTTCTTGTTAATGATGTGAAAATGAAAACACCGAAGTCAAAAGAAGCCAAAAATATTCTCACATCATTTTCGAAAATTAAAGGCTATGAAAAATTGGCGACAAAAAGCAAGAATGCCGCTATTATCGCGCTTTCGGAGAAAACAGATGCTGTCGCGAAGAGTTTCCGCAATTTCGGCAATGTTTCTGTGGAGGACTTTCGTAATATCAATCCAGTTTCTATTTTGAATCATACATATCTGATTATTAGCAATCCGGAAATGGCATTCAAAATGCTTACAGCCAAGACGACCAAATAATTTTGACTTTTAGATATAATTTTAAACTTAAATACTATGCCTTTATTCGGATTCAGAACACATAAGAAATACGACAAGGACTTCTCGCAAGCGAAGGCGGTCAAGGTTGATCCTAAGAAACCAATAAAGGAAGCGAATGTCGTGAAAGACGCGAAAGTTTTGAAGGAAAAGACGACTACAAAAATTGTTGCTCTGCCGGAGTCAAGTCGGATAAAGAATATTCCCACGGGGACTTTTTCCAGTTTTGCCGGTATTATCATTCGTCCTCATGTCACCGAAAAAACCGGTACTTTGAGCCAAAGGGGCGCGTATACGTTTCAAGTGGATAGGAATGCGAACAAACAAACCATTGCCAAGGCAATTAAGGAACTCTACAAAGTGAATCCTGTGAAGATTTCCATCGTCAGAGTTTCCGCTAAAAATATATTCGTGCGCGGCAAAAAGGGGACAGTGCCAGGAATGAAAAAGGCGATTGTAACAGTAAAAAAAGGCGAGAAAATCGATTTTGTATAACATAAGATGAAAAATAATAATTTAAAAAACAGAATTTCGTTAGCCACGACCGTCGAGGTGGCGACAAGTGTCGACTTTGCGAAGCAAACGAAGACACTTCGTCGCGCCGAGGAGGGAGTGGTGTAATTTAATAATATGAAATCATTCAATCCAACATCGAAATCACGCAGACATATGACAGTTTTGCCGTTCAAGGAATACTTGACTGCAAGTGAACCGTATAAACCGCTGACTTTCGGATACAAGCGCGATATGGGCAGGAATAGACACGGCCGTGTCACAGTTCGCCATAAGGGCGGGGGTCACAAGAAGCTTTATCGCGATATTGATTTTCTTTACGACAAAAAAGATATCGTGGCAACTGTAAAAACAATTGAATATGATCCATTTCGTACCGGCTATATTGGTTTAGTTGCCTACAAAGACGGTGAAAAGAGATATGTCCTTTTGCCGAAAACGATGAAAGTGGGCAATTCATTCATGGTTTCTGAAAGGGCGCCGATCACAACTGGTAGTCGTTTGCCACTCAAGAATATTCCTGTAGGTACATTTATTTATAATATTGAGATCAAACCGGGCAGTGGCGCCAAACTGGTTCGTTCAGCTGGATCTTTTGCGCAAGTTATTGCCAATGATGCTAGCTACACTCATATCAAGATGCCTTCGACCGAAGTTCGCAAGGTACATGAAGATGCTTGGGCTTCTATCGGCGCGGTTTCCAATGAAGAGAATCGTCTGGTGAATATCGGCAAAGCGGGTCGTACTCGCTGGTACGGCATACGCCCGACTGTACGTGGTTCGGCTATGAACCCGGTAGATCATCCATACGGTGGTGGTGAACAGCGCTCAGGTAGAGGTTTGCGCCGTTTGAAGACTATGTGGGGCAAGCCGGCCGGCAAGGGTCAGAAGACAAGGACGCCGAAGAAGTATTCCAATGTTTTCGTTGTTTCTAGGAGACAAGTGGGCAAAAAAAAGACGGTATTGTAGTCTTTCAAAAAATAGAAGCCTGATGAATATGTTTTATCATGTCCTGCGTATCCAGAGTATACAGAGATAGTTCTCACTTTGTCGTCTCCTCACTCCTGCGTTTTCATAAAAAATTAACTCCTCTCGGACATGTACGGAGTTAATTTTTTTGAAATGCAAGTCGTTCGTCACTCTGGAAAAACACTCGGACATGATAAAACATATTCATCAGGCTTCTTACTGGCACCAATTTGTAATAGGGCTTTTCATTTTACAAATATGCTATAATATTTCGCATGCTCGATTTTATTATCAAAACAACCAAGGCGGTAATTGATTACATCTTTATAAAAGTTATTGGGGCTACTCAATAGTCCAGCATTATTTTTCATAAATATTTTTTGTCCATGATCTCATATGAAGAATTCAAGAAAGTTGAAATTCGCGCCGGGAAAATAATATCGGCGGAGAAGATTCCGAATACAGATAAGTTACTGAAACTTATGGTTGATTTTGGAGAGGCGAAGGAAATTGAAAGCAAGGCGGGTGATGTAGCAGAGGTGACAGAAAATATGAATCCAGATTCGGTCAAAACAATAGTTTCAGCATCAATTTCGGATTCAGCACCAGTTTCAAATTCGACCGCAACTTCAACAATGATGTCTGCGTCACGACAAATTATTTCCGGCATTGCTCATAATTTTCCCGATCCAGCCGTACTTGTCGGTAAAACCTGCATGTTTGTCACCAATCTTGCCCCACGCGTCATCTGTGGTCATGAAAGTAATGGCATGCTTTTTGCCATTTCCACCCCGGAAGGCGGTTTCTCGCTTCTGGAGCCGAATGAGACTATTATGCCGGGGATGATGGCGGTGTAGTTGATCAAGGTAAGGCTTTTCCCCGTTAGTTTTTTTATTCAATCTTAGGCGAATTATTTATTTCTTGACTTCTTTAATTTGTTCGCGATATATTTCACGTATTAAGTTCCCCAGTGGGGAACTCCGAGGAAGTCTTATGAGAGATTTCCGCGAAATTATGTCCTTCAATATAGGACTCTGAGGAAACCCCACAAGTTGGAGTTTCCGCTTTTTTTTAGAAAATTATTAATATTATTAATCATCTAGGATTACATTTCAAACTCGCGTAGAGATATGCGAGCTTTTTGACAAAATCGACTCGAAATGCTAGTGTAAATCAATAATGCCAGGCAAACATTCGAGTCATGGTGGACATGGATCCGCGTCACATTCACTACATTCATCAAACCGCCCTTCGGGCGGGTCTGCTTTTCGTGGAGGAAGTCCTTCACGTGGTGGAGGATTTTCGAAAAGTGGTGGTAGTGGGGGTGGAAGATCTTCTTTCCATGGATCTCGCCTAGGAGGTTTTCGTGGTGGGGTGAGTGGAGGGTTTCGTGGAGGTAGTAAGGGCGGATTTTCTGGTGGAAGTCGCGGATTCGGCCGTGGGGGAGGTGGCAGTCGTGGAGGCGCAAGAGGTGGTGGTAAGTTCGGCGGCGCATTCATGGATATTTCCAAATTTGTTAACAAAGCCGTTATTACCGAAGAAATGCCGGAATTTAAGCCGGAACATATGTTTAAGGATTTTTTGATAGATGAAAGATTGAAGAATAATATCGTTAAGAGAAAGTATACGACGCCAACACCTATTCAGGACCGGGCTATACCGCATATTTTGCAGGGAAAAGACCTAGCTGGTACCGCCAATACCGGAACAGGTAAAACAGCGGCTTTTCTCATTCCGCTTATTGATAGGATTTTGAAAAAACGAACGGAGAAGATTCTTATCATGGTGCCGACCCGCGAGCTGGCTCAACAGATAGACGATGAACTTCGTGGTTTCTCGCAACTCCTATCAATATTTTCCGTATGCTGTGTCGGTGGCGCCTCTCTGGGACGCCAACTTAGTATGCTTCGTAAATCAAATAATTTCATAATCGGTACGCCCGGCCGTCTCAAGGATCTAGTCGAGCGCAAAGCTATCAAACTTTCAGAATTCAATACTGTTGTCCTCGACGAAGCCGATCGTATGCTCGATATGGGCTTCATTCACGATATGCGCTATATGATGGGACTTTTACCGAAAGTCAGACAAACTCTGTTTTTCTCTGCTACAATGTCGCGTGAAATCGAGATTCTAGTCCGAGAATTTTTGCGTGATCCAGTTTCTATTTCGGTGAAGACTGGCGATACCGCCAAAGGCGTTGAACAAGACATTGTCCGTGTCGGGGCACGCAATAAAATAGATGTTTTGCATGATCTTTTGACTCAAACTGATTATTCCAAAGTTCTCATTTTTGGAAAGACGAAGCATGGCGTGGAGCGTTTGAAAGAGACTTTGGTTTCGCGCGGATTCAAGTCGGAATCTATTCATGGCAACAAAAAACAAAGCGGTCGTCAGAAAGCCTTGGATATGTTCAAGCTCGGCCATATCAAAGTTCTAGTTGCCACCGATGTCGCCGCGCGCGGTATTGATGTTTCAAATATTTCTCATGTTATCAATTACGACCTGCCGGCGACTTATGATGATTATATTCATCGCATTGGACGAACCGGCAGGGCCGGCAAGAAGGGAAAGGCGATCACGTTCGTGGAATAATATTTATCTTGGTAGTTTCATGCTTCTGTATACGGGCTTTTTTGTTGGGGTGAAAAACTATGTTATAATGTCCTTATGCGCAAACACATTTCACGTTTCTTAAAATTATTCAAAAATAAATGGGTTATAATAATCACGGTCGCCGTGATTATTATCCTTATCTATGTTTTCACGCGTGGCGGCTCGTCCACGAATATTGAAACTGCCACGGCGACTATCGGCAATGTTATAGAAAAAGTCAGTGTTACTGGAAAAGTTTTGCCGCTTGGCAAAGCTGATCTTTCATTTGAGAAAGGGGGCGTGGTTACGAGAATTGCCGTCAAAGTCGGTGATAGGGTGAAAAAAGGAGATCTGATAGCGTCACTAAATAGTGCCGATGATGCCGCCGCGCTCGCGGCCGCGCGAGCCGCGCTCGCTGAGGTTTCGAGAGGACTCCGGCCGGAAGAGCTCGCGGCGGATCAGGCGACTTTGAATACAGCTTCAACAACACTTCAAAATGCTCGGAAAGATACCGTGAACGCGATACGCGACGGTTACGTGAAAACACAGAGCGCTCTTTTGAATTATGCCGATACGTTTTTCACGAATCCCCAAAGCGCGAATCCGACGATAAATATTCGAGTACAATCAACGAATTTCCAGACAGTGATCAACAATAAACGTGTATTGATCTCTGACATTATGGCAAAATGGAAAGCTGTTACGGATACCGCTTCAATCGAGACAATTGACGTAAGTAATCTTATAAGTATGAGTGAAGAATATTTGGGTACAATTAAGAGCTTTATGAATGATCTTTCATCAATTGTGAACGATCTGAATCCAGGCAATTCGGGACTGACACAAGCGGTGATTGATACATATGTGACTGCCATGAATACCGCACAGTCCACATTGAATCAGGCTATCGACTCTGTGACTACTGCCGATACGACCCTGAAAAGCACAACAGCTTCATACAATCAAGCATTGAATCAATTTAGTTTACAAAAGGCCGGTTCTTCACCGGAAAATATTGCCACGCAAAGCGCTAAAGCAGATCAAGCGCGCGCGCAATATGAAAAAGATTTCATAATGTCGCCGATTGCCGGCATTGTTACTCGTGCCGATATTGATATCGGTGAATTTATCGGGGCGGGTCAATCGTCGTTCGCGGTGCAAGGCGATAACGCTTTCAAGATAGAAGCATTCGTGCCTGAAGCGGATATCGCGAAAGTCGCTTTGAAAAATGGCGCGGATGTTACTTTGGATGCTTATGGTTCGGATACGATATTTCCCGCGACCATAACCGCGATCGATCCCGCCGAAACGGTTCTTGAAGGCGTGCCGACTTACAAGGTGACTCTGCAATTCGTGGAGCAAGATACTCGCATTCGCTCCGGTATGACCGCAAATACTGATATTTTGACTCATGAAGTGGATGATGTAATCACGGTTCCGACCAGGGCGGTCATCGATGATGCCGGTAAAAAGAGCGTGCGTCTCTTGAATTCCGATGGTAGAACATTCACATCTGTGCCGGTTGTAACGGGACTCAAAGGGTCGGATGGAACTATTGAGATCAAGTCTGGAATTGAAGCAGGTCAGAAGGTTGTGACATATATAAAATAACGGAATATTCAGAGTGAAAAAAAGTTTTAGTTGTTCAATGAACATCATCGAAGTCAAAAATTTAAAGAAGTCATATCATGACGGCAAAACTGATACCATAGCCTTGAATGGTGTCACATTCAATGTGCGTAAGGGTGAATTCATGGCTATTATGGGACCGTCGGGCAGTGGTAAATCTACACTCTTGCATGTGCTCGGACTTCTCGATGAACCGACAAGCGGTAGTTATCATTTCAATGGTAAGAATGTTTTTTCATTTGAGCGAAATACTCTGGCGGAAATACGGAATCGGGATATCGGATTCGTTTTTCAAATGTTCAATCTATTGCCGCGCACATCTGTTTTGGAAAATGTGAAGCTTCCTCTATTCTATTCCGGCGTACCTGAAAATGAATGGGATGAGAAAGCGCGCGCGGCAGTAACATCGGTTGGACTTGAACAGCGCATGTTCCATGAACCTTCGGAGCTTTCGGGAGGCGAGAAACAACGCGTGGCGATAGCACGAGCACTTGTCAATGATCCCGATATTATTTTTGCCGATGAGCCGACCGGTAATCTAGACTCCAAATCTGGCAAAAAAGTCATGTCCATCATTCAGTATTTAAATGAGAAACACGGCAAAACTATTATTCTTATCACTCACGAAACCTCGACGGCGGAACATTCAGAGCGTGTCATTCGGCTTCTTGACGGGGAGATCGAAAGTGACACGAAAGTTACGCATAGGCTCACAGCGGAAGATGAGTTCGTGAAATAATTGAATAAAGAAATGACCTGGAAACATATTGTAAAAACTTCACTGACTGGACTTGCGACGAATAGGTCACGATCGTTTCTGACTATTCTGGGAATTGTAATCGGAATAACCGCTATCATGCTCGTTATCTCTCTTGGTTCAGGCGCGCAGGATCTAATTTTGGGACAGGTACAGGGTTTGGGTACGAATACAATAGCTATCATTCCTGGACGAGAGCCAACAGGGCCATCAGATATGGGTTCTATTTTCAGTGATTCGTTAAAAAAGAAAGATGTTGATGCTTTGTCCAAGAAAAGCAATGTGCCTGGGCTCAAATCAATCATGCCGGTTGTTTTCAGTGGTGGCACGGCTTCCTATGGTTCCAATGCTTATCAAGTTACCATATTCGGCGGCACCGAACTTCTCGCGGATATTTTCGATCTGAAACCGGATCGAGGAGAGTTTTTCACCAAAGACGATGTAATGTCAAGAAGCGATGTGGTCATTATCGGTTCAGATGTTGTAAAACATTTATTCAATAATGATAATCCGATGGGGCAGAAGATCAAGATAAGGGGTAGAAATTTTCGTGTTATCGGCACATTGCCGGCAACGGGCGGAGGTTCACTTTTCAATTTTGACAGTATGACGCTTTTGCCTTATTCAACCGCGCAAGACTATCTTTTGGGCATGAAATATTTCAGCCGTATTATTATTCAAGCCGAGAACGATAATGTGGTGTCGTCGACTGCTGAGGATATCAAATTGACCTTACGCGAATCTCATAATATCACTGATCCGACGAAGGATGATTTTACCGTGCAGACTCAACAAGATCTTGCGGATCGTCTAACAACTATTACAAATGCTTTGACTTGGTTCCTCGTGGCCGTGGCTTCTATCGCTCTATTCGTCGGTGGTGTCGGTATTATGAACATTATGCTTGTATCCGTGACGGAAAGAACGCGCGAAATTGGTTTGCGCAAGGCACTCGGCGCGACGGATCGCGATATTCTCTCGCAATTCTTGCTTGAAGCAGTTCTACTTACCGCGATTGGCGGTATTGTCGGAATTATTCTTGGCGCGTCACTTGCATTCATTATTTCAATCGGTCTGTCGAAAGGTCTGGGTGTCAACTGGGCCTTTTCCTTCCCATGGAGTGGCGCGATACTTGGTCTTGGAGTTTCAGCCTTAATAGGTCTTATATTCGGTGGATATCCGGCGAGCCAGGCGGCAAAGAAAAGTCCGATCGAAGCTTTGCGGTATGAATAACATACCGTGTCTTTCCGAGTCTGTCATTCACGAATTATCGGCAATACGATTTTGAATGTGGAACCTTCGTTCAAACCTTTGGAATATACTTCGATTTTACCGCGATGTTTCTTTACTATAGATCGCGCGAGATACAAACCGACGCCGAAACCTTCTGTGTCGGTAAGCTGCGCATTCTTCGTGCGATAAAATTCTGTGAAAATGCGAGACATATCGGAATGTTCTATGCCGATGCCATTATCAACGACGGAAATAATAGTCTTTGAACCTGATTTTGAAACCGCGACATTCACGTTCTTGCCAGAGGGAGTGTAAATGCAGGCGTTTTGCATGAGTACTTGGACTACGAATTCAATCCTAGTTCTATCCGCTTTGATGAAAATGTCATTTTCCGGACATTGTATTGAGAATGAAATATTTTTTTCTTGGAATGAAATCTTGAGTTCATCTCCGACTTTTTTCGTGAGTTCGCAGACATTCAATTTTTCGAAGGAATAAGCCGCTTTTGACCGTTTGGTGGAATCGGTAAGTTCGATCAATGTGCCCGTAAGTTTCACTAATTGTTCATTAGCTTTGTGGATTTCATTCAGATTTTCTTTTTTGTACGGATCCTGTTCATTTGATATGAGAGTTTCCAGGAGCCATTTCATTTTTGTCAGAGGAGTATTGTATTTGTGGGCGATAATAGTGATGAATTCATTTTTCATCGATTCACTATTTTTGTATACTTTCGAAATAATGTACGTGAGCAGGAATATTATTCCGACCGCGACGATAAAAGAGACAACTGTCGCGGTTGTATTATCCGCGATATAATTATCGAGAAGGGGAATAATATTGTTGAACTGATCGGATAACATGGAAGCTATGCGAGAATTATAGCATTCAACAGCTTTCAATGTCTTTAGCCATCTCCTAATATTTCCTTGAATGTGCTATTATGTAAGTCTTATTAGGACATAATAGAAACATATGCCAACAAAATCAAATTCTGCGTTTATGAAGCCGCTTAATATCAGTGCGGACTTAGCAGTCGTTGTCGGTGTCGGTCCGATGCCCAGGTCTGAAGTCGTGAAGAAACTTTGGGTCTATATCAAGGAGAAGAATCTTCAGGATCCGAAGAATAAGCGTAATATCAATGCCGACGAGAATCTTAAAAAAGTATTCGGCGGTAAAGATGTGGTCAATATGTTCGAAATGACTAAACTTGTCTCTAAGCATTTGTCATAAATCCAAGCAAAAAAACCACGGTTCATTTTTGAACAGTGGTTTTTTTGTGTTTTGACCGAATGTTATGCGGGGAATATAATTATTCGAAGAAATTGACCAGATATTCATCGATCTTCCTCTGATCTAGATCATAGAAGTTTTTGTTTTGATTATGAAGATCGGTAGCTAGTTTCACTCCGACGAAACGCCAATGCCACGGTTCATAGACATAGAATGAATTGTCTTTCGGGTATGAAAGGATGAAGCCGTAGCGGTATGCGTTGTCAGTTAGCCATGCGTAAGCCTTTGTGCCGTCAAAGCCGTCTAGAGAACCTCCTAGACCGGTTGTGATGAGATCTACAGTCGTACCGAGCTGATGTTCTGAATATCCTTGATCCGCGGAGAATGAATTGGCACTACCGGCGCCGTAGGTGATTTTGTATTGGCCTTTAATGGCGTTCTGTTCGTTGAATGAACGGAACGCCGAATAAACATATATAATGATGCCGTTATTTCTAGCGTCATCTATCATTTGTTTCAAATGTGGCCATACATCGGTCTCAAATTTCAATATTCTTGTATCGCTGTACGCATAATCGCCCGGTATCTCGGTCAGTCTGGCTGGAGAGTAGTATTCATTCAAAAAGAAAACTTTGGAATATTTCTGTAATAGTTGTGGATCAGTTTTGCTAAGTTTCTGCAAAGTGTCTATGGTGCCGGTGACCGAAGTAACTTGTTGTTGATAACTACCAAGTTTTTGTTCTATCGCCGCGGAATTTTGCTTTTCTTGATTGAGTTCGTTGGAAAGGGAATCATGCGTCTTTGCGATATTTTCTTGAAGTCCCACGGTTGTTGATGATAATTTGTTTTCTAAGGAAGTGATTTGCAAAGAAAGATCGTTTACATTTTTCGTTAAAATATTGATATTATTTTGACCGTACCAAGCCCCGAATATAATGGCGAGGACGATGACTGTGAGGATACAGGTAACAGCGCGGTGTTTGTCCCATACCTTTATCATGTTTTCTCTGACTACTTTACGACTAAATATCGTCATATTCGTATTATAGCGCATCTGGTCAAATAATTGAATTTCTGGACTAAAGAAGACGAGTTAGATTGGTAATACCTTGACCTTTAATGAATTTAATCATATCAGGGGCGTTACCGACATATCTCATCTTCTTCATATTATAAATGTTACGATAGTGTACATATCCGGTCAGACAACTTTCCTTGACTTCAAGATATGGCTCTGTTAGTATGATTTATGAGCTCGGCAGAGCTTCTTTTATTCTATTATTTGAATAATTACTTTCGCTCGCAATAATTCATGTCACGATCACTAAAAAAAGGGCCATATGTTGAGGAGAGGATCTTGAAGAAAATCTCCGGAAAAAAGCCCGCCACATCGGGGGTTATTAAGACATGGGCGCGAAGAAGCCAAATTTCACCCGAAATGGTCGGTTTTACATTCGGGGTTCATAACGGCAAAATTCATATAGATGTACTAGTAACCGAGGATATGGTTGGACACCGCCTCGGTGAGTTTGCGCTTACGCGCAAGTTTGTGCGTCATGGAGGCAAGATGCAAAAAGAAATAGAGATGAAAGCCAAAGAAGCCGAGGTTACAGCCGCCAAATCTGCCAAAGAAGCCGCGACAACCGCCGCCGCAAAGAAATAATTCACAGCCATGATCATCGCCTCGCTCAAAAATTATAGAATATCTCCTCGCAAGGTTCGCATTGTGGCAGATATGATTCGCGGCAAGAATGTTATTGACGCTAAACTCATTTTGGAGCATGCCGATAAGAAGGCGAGACATCCGCTCGGTGATCTCCTCGATTCCGCCATCGCCAACGCCAAGAATAATTTCAAGATAGAAAATACCGGTCTTTATGTAAAGGAAATTCGCGTCGATCAGGGATTCGTCTTGAGGCGCAGTATGCCGGTATCTAGAGGTTCGGCGCATCCGATCAAGAAGAGGACAAGTCATGTTAACATTGTGCTTGCGCCCAAGGAAACAAAAGAATTACGAATTAAGAATTACGAATTAAGAAAAAAGAACAAGAAGATATGAGTTTATCCATAATTAATTTATAATTCAATTCAATTATAAAAATGTCACACACTGTACACCCATATTCTCATAGGATAGGAATCATTAGAGACTGGAAAAGTCGCTGGTTTGGCATGGACAGGGGATACAGAACAGCGCTAAAAACCGATCTTCTTATTCGTGAATTTTTGCGTGAAGAGTTGCGCCTGTTTTTTATCGGTGGAATTGATATAGAAAGAACGAGGAAATTTGTTCGCGTTATCGTGAAATCTTCCAGGCCTGGAATGATCATTGGAAAAAGTGGTGATGGAGCGACGAAACTTCGCGAGAAAATCCTGTCTTTACTTCGCAAAAATAAAATAGATTTGGGTGGACAAGAATTCAAGCTAGACATAGAAGAAATCCGCAGTCCCGAATCCAACGCCGCGATTGTCGGAATGATGGTTGCCGAATCATTGGAGAAACGTTTGCCGTATCGCCGTGTGTTGAAACAAATGATAGAAAAAGTCATGGCCAATAAGGAAGTAAAAGGCGTACGCATCTTCCTCGGCGGTCGTCTAGGTGGAGCTGAAATCGCGCGATCTGAAGAAGCCAAGCGTGGTCGTGTGCCACTCCAGACACTGCGCGCGGATATAGATTTCGCTCGCGAAAAAGCTCATATGACATACGGAGATATAGGCATCAAAGTTTGGATTTACAAAGGAGAAGTCTTTAAGAAAGATCAAACTACGGGTAAAATATAAAAAAATCAAAATGAAAAATGACAATGTAAAAAACAAAATATAATCGTTTCGGATTTTAACGCTTTTATTTGTCATTTTTTGATTTTTACATTCTAAATTACTACCATGTTAATTCCCAAAAAAGTAAAGCATCGCAAATGGTTCACAATGAGACAAAATCCTTTGAAGGAGGCTATTCATGCCGATACTCGCGGTATTAGCATTGCTTTTGGTTCATTTGGTTTGAAGGCACTCGAATACGCTCGTGTGACGTCAAATCAGATCGAAGCGGCGCGCAAGGCGGCTATGCACAAGGCGGGGAAAACAGGTAAAGTCTGGATTCGCGTTTTTCCAGATCATCCGTATACTCAGAAACCAGCCGAAGTGAAAATGGGTAAAGGTAAAGGCGACATCGTTGGTTTCATCGCCGAGGTCAAACCGGGTAGAATCGTTTTTGAAATTGACGGTGTTGAGCCCAAAATTGCCGAAGAAGCGCTCCGCAAAGCGGGAACAAAGTTGCCACTAAAGACAAGGATAGTTGCTAGAATGTAATATTTCTATATAACATGGCAAATTCTGATTTATTGAGAAAAAATAAGAATCAACATAGTATTAAAAACTCTATGTCAAAAAAATGGATAGTGACATTATGATAGTTGTTAAAAAAATTATGAAGCGTTTAGGTGAAAAATATCCACAACTGATTTTTGAACATAAAAAACAATTATTACTTTCAACAATAATCAATGACTTACGTCTGGAATATCCAGAATATTCCCAGGAGTTTTCTCAGGTCTTGAAAAGGAGTTATATTAAACCAGATGGAGGGTTTCTCTATGCTACTGACAAAAATGGAAGTCGGAGGCTTATTCTTATTGCTGAAGTAAAAAGGCAAGGGACTAATGATAAACGAAAAGATGAAGGATTACCAAAACAAGCAAGAGGAAATGCCGTTGAACGGCTCGGAAAAAATCTGATTGGGATTCGAGCAATCTTCAAAAAAGAGGAAGTCATTCCTTTTGTATGTTTTGGAAGTGGTGATGATTTCAAGGATGAATCAACAATTCGTGATCGAGTTGTGACAATGAATGATTTTTTCCCTCTGAAAAAGCTTTTTATACAAAAAAATAATTTACCGTTTGAACCAGTTTCCATGTTTTTCCGGCATAAAGATTGGAAAATTAATGAAATGCTGAATATTATTACTGATGTGGCGGAAATGGCAATCAAACATTATTTTCCGATTAGTTAGCATTTGTTTTCTCTAATATCCAGAGAAGTTCTTTAACTTTTATATTTCTATTATTTAAATTTCTTGAACCTCGATAGGTGTTATATTCTTGTTCCATTAATTCAATCTTTCCATATTTTGACAATATATTTCTGAAATTACTCACAGGTATTATACCTTCATCATTGTATGAAATTACAACAAATCTTGCGCGTGTATCCCGTAATAATCTTTCCATAGCATCCTCAGCATCATTTTTTTTATTATATGCTGATTTATTCCAATGTTTTATTATGCCACTAACTCCATCTTGAATCTCACACTCTTTTCCACTATTGATTAGGTTTAACATGAAATAGTTTGATCCATAAGGATGTTGATTATATGGGGGATCATAATAAACCAAATCAAATATTGGTAGCTTGCTGTCCGTTATTAGTTCATTTATGTCTCGTTTATGAACGGTTACAGGGCATTCAAACTCAGAGAATATTGGCGTGTCGAGCGTTATTTCTCTCTTAATCCGTGACAACGCATTTTCACTATGTCCTCCAAAATGCCCATTACCATCTTTTTTATGAAAACCTTTAAAAACTCCAGACGTATTTGTATTTACAGATGCTTTCACCAATAATGAAGCGAGACAGAGATGTTTATATTCTGTTGGGATTTTTTCCTCAATCAGTTGACGAACATAATCAATTATCCGTGCATTATTTCTTGTATAAAAGACTCTTTCTCCAGGCATAATGTTTTTATCATCTTTTGGCGCATAATTTCTCTCGATAAACCCAGGTTTGTATGTGTTATTTATTGGTAATTTATTTTTGTTTAACCAGTTTATATTTTTCTCGAGTTCATCTAGATTAATCTTTGTTCTATTAGCAAGATAAGCGCGATTTATGGTTTCAGAGTAGTCTTCTAGATCATTCACATGAAGCTCACTTGCGAAGGATTTCAGTAATCGTGCCGTGGCACCACTTCCAACGAATCCATCAAGAATGACAAGTTTACGTGTGCCGATTTTCTCACGAACTTTCAAAAAACTTTTGTGGAGAAAAGGAAGCAAGCGTCGCTTGTTTCCGATGTAAGTAATTAGATGAGAACTAAAATACGGATTTTTTAGGTTCAAAGTCTCAACTGGATCTGTTGAGAACAGATTTATTTGAGTCTGTGAACTATATATCAATGGTGGCATAGTCTTCATACGCTCATTATACCATGAGTACAAATAACAACTTCTATTGACTTCTATTGACTTGATTAAACTTACTTGATAATATCTTTTCATAGCTCGGATGAGCTTTTTTATATCATGAAAGCAATAAAAATGAAGAACATAAAGAATAAGACGCACGCAGATCTTGCCAAAATGCTCGGTGAAAAACGGGAAATTTTGCGCGTATTTTGCTTCGGCGGAGCGGGGGCGAAGACCAAGAACGTAAAGGAGGGTAAAGCGGTAAAAAAAGATATTGCCAGGATAATGACAGCGGTAAACGCGATGAATACGGAAGATAAATAATCAATGGCAAGAAAAGTCAGATTAAACTAGACAAATCAACGTATTTCAAGTAATATCAGAAATTCATGGAAATAATAAAAACAAAGGAAAATAAGAAAAATCGCCAGACATTCAAAGGTGTGGTCATTTCCGACAAGATGAAAGATACTGTTGTTGTAGAAATCAGACGATATGTGAAGCATCCGAAGTATCACAAATACATGAACAGGAAAACGAAGATCATGGCTTCAGACATTGGTAATACGAAAATATTAGGCGACAAGGCAACGGTAGAAGCCTGTAAGCCGATTTCAAAGAGGAAGGCGTTTCGAGTCATCGCGTGAATTAAGAATTACGAATTATGAATATAAAACAATGAAGTAGAATGTATATTCGTAATTCATAATTCAACTATTATGATACAACCCCGAACAATCGTAAATATCGCAGACAATTCCGGAGCCAAAATCGGACGCATATTCAAGGTACTTGGCGCCACAAGAAAGCGATACGCGGAAATCGGAGACATGGTCATTCTTTCTGTACAAAAAGCTGAGCCGAGGAAATCGGTCAAGAAGAAAGACGTTCTTCAGGCGGTAGTTGTTCGTCAGGTCAAACCGACGAGGAGAAAAGATGGTTCATATATTCGTTTCGATGGGAATGCCGTTGTCATCTTGGAAAAAGGCAAAAAAGAACCTCTCGCGGGCCGTATTTTCGGGCCTATTCCGAGAGAAGTTCAAGATGCCGGATTCAAAACCATAGCATCGAAGGCGGCTGAAATCGTTTAATCACAACTTGTGCCTTGCGCACTTTACACTTTTAACTTAATACCATGCATATAAAAAAAGGAGATACAGTTAAAATCTTGGCAGGAGATGATAAAGGTAAGAAAAGCAAAGTTGTCAAGGCATTTCCGGCTCTCGGAAAAGTCCTAGTGGAAGGTGTGAATATAACAAAGAAAACCGAAAGACCCAAGAAACAAGGGGCAAAAGGACAAATAGTCGAAAGAGCGATGCCAATATACGCGTGTAAGGTTGCAAAGATAAGTTAAAAATTAAATTTCAAGTCTCAAAAAGAAAGATATATTTAAGATATAAAATCCAATTTTAATTATATGAAATACAAATCCATTTATGAACTTAATAAAGAGTCATTCAAAGCCTTGAAAGAGAAGCTGGGACTTACGAATGCTATGCAGGTGCCCCGGCTTACAAAGGTGGTTGTTTCCAATGGTTTCGGATCCGTGAAGGATAAAAAGAAAATTGAACTCATTGCCGAGCGTCTTGCCAGAATTACCGGACAAAAACCCGCGATAAGAGCGACAAAAAAAGCTATTGCCACATTCAAGACTCGTATCGGCGACCCTGTCGGATATCAAGTCACTCTTCGTGGCAAGCGCATGTGTGAATTTCTTGACCGTTTGATCCATATCGCTCTTCCTCGCACGAAGGATTTTCGCGGGTTAAATCGCACGGCTGTAGACGATATGGGCAATTTCACTATTGGCGTCAAGGAACATACTATTTTTGCCGAAACTTCCGATGAAGATTTGAAAGACGTTTTTGGCATGGCGATCACCATCGTTACAACCTCACATGACAAGAATTCCACGCTGGCATTTCTGGAACATTTGGGATTCCCGATAAAGAGGGAGGGGAAGAAATAATAAATTATAAAAAAATACGAATCAATCCGTGTTTTTGTTTATCAACATGTTTTACCGAACCCATCAATGTGTCTTTTTTGAATATTCCTCTATAATGTTTCCATGACTCAAGTTGAAGCTCTCAAGATTCTGAAAACCGGGGCGAATGTATTTCTAACTGGCGCGGCCGGAAGCGGAAAGACACATGTTTTGCGGGAATATTTGACCTGCTTGTGTGAACGCGGAATACCTGTTGGCGTGACGGCATCCACAGGTATAGCGGCAACGCATATGGGTGGCATAACTATACATTCCTGGGCGGGAATAGGGGTAAAGGATAAGCTTAGTGAATATGATATTGATGAAATTGCCGGAAAAGAGAATACCGCAAAAAGAATAATGGCGGCAAGAGTATTGATTATCGATGAAGTTTCAATGTTGCATCATTACCGATTGGATATGATAAATCGGGTTTTGAAACGTGTACGCAATTCACATTTACCATTCGGTGGTTTACAAATAATAGTCTGTGGAGATTTTTTTCAATTGCCGCCTATTTCGCGCGCGTCTGCATATTCTCCAAGCGACGATAATGGACAACTTTTCGAATGTGATGAATATAATAAGAGTGGAAGTTCAGAGTTCGCTTATCATTCAAGAGCCTGGAAAGAAACCCAATTTATAGTTTGTTATCTTGAAGAACAATTCCGCCAAAACGACCCGCAATATTTGGCTATTTTGAACGCTATTAGAGACGCCAAAGTCACAAAGGATATTATTGATCTGCTTCGGAGTCGGTCGTCAGCCACTCGTATCGCCGGCACATTCCCTCCGGGGGTCACTAATCATTCCGCTTTGCTAAAGTCCGCTACGGGGAGCGTCGGCTCAGGAGCGATCCCGAATTCTGGGATTGAACCAACGAAATTATATTCTCACAATTTGAATGTAGATGTCGAGAATGAGCGCGAGCTGGCTAAGCTCGGCGGACGAGTATTCGAATATCAAATGGATAGCCATGGCAATAAACGGATTGTTGAAGGTTTGAAAAAAAGTTGCTTGGCGCCTGCCAATTTGCGCTTGAAACACGGCGCGCGAGTCATGTTCGTCAAGAATAATTATGAGAAAGGTTACGTGAATGGCACGCTCGGGATTGTCGAAAATTGCGGTTATGAATCAATTATCGTGCGTACGACTAGAGGTAATATTCATGTTGAAAAAGAAAAGTGGCGCGTTGAAGACGATGATAGATTACTCGCGGAGATAGAACAATATCCACTTCGTCTTGCTTGGGCGATCACGATTCATAAAAGCCAAGGCATGTCTTTGGACGCGGCATACATAGATTTGTCCCAATCATTCGAGAAAGGAATGGGTTATGTGGCATTGTCTCGACTCAGGTCTTTGACTGGGCTACATCTTCTGGGATTGAATAACACGGCATTGCAAGTGCATGAAGAAGCACTTCAATATGACAGGAAATTTAAGGAATTATCGGCTGATCATAATGCCGAATTTTCCATTATGCCACAAGACGAAATTCGTAAGCTACATTTCTTATTTTTGGGACCAGAACCAACGCCGGAGGAAAAATCCATGAATATGAATCGAGCAAGAAAGATCAAAAAGGATAAAAAGAAAAAAATAAAATTTTCATATTCATACCATTGATTATTTTCTGTAATAAGAGTATAATTCACGGAGCTAGACAATGGGAGTTACAGCGGTCTTTTTGTTCTGTCTTCCTACCAAATCGTGCATAATGTTGAGTGTTCTATCTAAAACTACTATCCATTCGATTAGACAGGGCAGTCTCAGTGTTCTAGGACCACAAAATCGCTTCAGCCTGGGTGTGCTCAACCGCTCAGGCTATTTTGTTGACTTCATTACGTATATCTGCTAGTATCGAATTACCTCGAAATAAGTGAAAGGAATGAGGTAATGATTGGAAGCAAGCTATTCCGATGTAAATCGGAGAGGAAGCTAACCAATCGCCTTTTCTTTGCTTCTGCTTCAAGGACAAACATTTATGGCGACAAAAGCGGTAATAGCTAGATCGAAAAAAAAACCGAAATTCAAATCACGCGTTGTTAGACGTTGTTTCCGCTGTGGCCGAAAGCATGGCTATATGCGTGATTTCGATATTTGCCGCATTTGTTTCCGAGAATTCGCCAATGAAGGCATGATTCCGGGCGTTAAGAAATCATCTTGGTAATATGTTTAACGCAAAAGATTAAAAAATAAAATGCAAAATCACAATGCAAAAATGAATAACATAATCGTAACAGATAATTAAATTTTAATTTATTATTTTCCAATATGTTTTACGTATTTTAATTTTATGGTAACAGATCCAATTTCAGATTTAATAATTCGAATCAAAAACGGCAGTGATGCCGGTAAGACCGTTGTTGTTGTTCAGGATTCCAAGTTTGCAGAGAACGTCGCGCATCTTTTGAAGAAAGCAGGTTATCTCTCATCTGTTGAAAAGGACAAAGAAAATAAGGAACTGTTACTTGGACTTGTTTATTTTAACGATGAGCCGCGCGTACACGGCGTTCAGAGGATCTCAAAACTGTCAAAGCGAATGTATCAGAAGGCTCGTGATATCCGTTCATTCAAAAGTGGGTACGGTAATGTTATCTACTCAACCCCTAAAGGAATATTAACGGATACAGACGCGAAAAAAATGAAGGTTGGCGGAGAGATATTATTCAAGATTTGGTAAGCGTTTGATTTTTCCGATTATAAAAAACATGTCCAGAATCGCAAAAAAACCCATACAAATACCACCGAAAACCGAAGTCTCTTATTCCGGCGGCGTTATGACCGTCAAAGGTCCTCTCGGTGAACTCAAAAAGAATTTTCGTGATGATATCAAATTTGAAATCACAAAAGACGCCGTTGTTCTGACTCTGGGTCATGAAAGTCTTCAAAATAAAGCGCTTTGGGGTACATATGCTTCGCATTTGAAAAATATGATCGCAGGCGTCAATAAGCCATATGAAAAGAAATTGATCATAGAAGGCATCGGTTTCAAAGCAGATGTACGAGGTAAGGATTTGGTTTTGGCTGTCGGTTTCTCACATCCTGTCAATATTCCCATTCCTGCTGATTTGAAAGTAACGACGGAGAAGAGCACTATTATTGTTTCGGGAATTGATACCGAAAAAGTTGGACAATTCGCCGCGATTGTAAGGGCAACGAAGAAGCCGGAGCCATATCTGGGAAAAGGTATTCGATACTCCGATGAAATTATCAGAAGGAAACAAGGTAAAAAGGCGGCGTAAAAGGAATTATGAATTGTACACAATAAACAACAAAATATAATTCAATCAAATAATACAATGAAAAGCTTAATTCAAATAAATAACGAGAAATTCAACAGACGTCATAGAAGAGTCAGGGCGAAAATTTTCGGTACAAAAGAAATGCCGAGGCTTTCTGTTTTCAAATCTCATAAATATATATATGCTCAAGTGATTGATGATACGAAAGGAAATACTTTGACTTCGTTTGATTCAAGGAAAGCGAAAGGCAAGACCATGTCGGAAAAAGCCAAGGAAGTTGGTTTGGGTATTGCGAAAAAGGCATTGGAAGCTAAGCTAAAAAAGGTTGTATTCGATAGAGGAGGATATTTGTACGCGGGGAAGATCAAATTGGTTGCGGAAGGGGCTAGAGAGGGAGGATTGATTTTCTAATGAATTATGAATTAAGAATTATGAATTAGGAATATGAAAGACGATAATACAAAAATCAATAAAGAAGACGCAAATACAAGCGCTGTCGCTTTGCCTATTATGACAGACGAAGAAGCCATGGAATCCATTGTCGCTGAAGAAATCACGGGATCTGTTGGTGCTGATGACATCGTCATTCCCAATATTGCAGATGGCGAAATTATTTCTGTTGCCACGCCAGTTGTCGTTCCAATTGTCGCGCGCGGTAAAATAACTCCAGGCAGACGTATGCGTGATTCCGCCAGGAGAGGCGGTACGCGAGGTTCAGATGTTCCGAAAGGTGGCAGAGGCAGGGATAGTGGACGCGGTGGAGAAAGCAGGGAGCGCGTCAAACCAGAATTTGATTTCAAGACTATTGATATTCGCCGTGTGACTCGCGTGGCTGCCGGCGGACGCAGATTCACTTTCAGTGTTGCGGCCGTGGTCGGTGACCATAAAGGACGTGTCGGTGTCGGGCTTGGTAAAGGTTCTGATACGGCGCTTTCCATAGAGAAAGCCGTGCGCGAAGCAAAAAAACACCTTATAAAAGTTTCACTTTCGCCGCAAATGATTATTCCCCATGCTGTGGAAGGTAAATTTGGCAGTGCTATCATAAAAGTTTTTCCGGCGCGCGGCAGTGGTGTTGTCGCCGGCAGTTCGGCTCGCGCCGTTATTGAGCTTGCTGGCATTAAGGATATTTGTGCCAAAATCATGTCAGGTTCAAAGAACAAGGTGAATATAGCGAGAGCGACAATTGTTGCCCTGGAGAATTTGTCGAAGATTACAAAGGTGATTTTAAGGGGGAGGACGGTAGTAAAGTAATGCAAAAATCAAAATGAAAAATCACAATTCAAAAATAAAAATAACATCACGGAACGATTTTACATATCACAATGTCATTTTGCGTTTTAATTTTTACACTAAATAACATGCAAGCAAATCAACTGAAAAGAACTCATAAAAATAGAAAAAGAATGACAGTTGCTCGTGGAGGCAAGCGCGGTAAAACTTCTGGCCGTGGAGGCAAAGGTCAATCGGCGCGTGCCGGAAACAAAAGACGTCCGGAATGGCGCGATATCATAAAGAAAATGCCGAAATTACGCGGTCGGGGTGTTAATCAGAATAAACCTGTGAGCGATAAGCCAGTCATTGTAAATCTCGGCATTATAGAAGAAATATTCAAGTCAGGCGATGCTATTACGCCGACTATTCTCGCGGAAAAAGGCGTGATTAAGCTTGTATCAGGTAGAATTCCGGTCGTAAAAATTCTCGGTGACGGAGAATTGAAAAAGGTCCTGAAAGTTTCCGGTTGTCTAGTTTCCAAATCCGCAAAGAAAAAGATTGAAGAAGCAAAAGGCGAAATTGTTTTGAAAGCGGGAATTACGATGACGAAGGTGCCGGAAATCGTCGCTCGGAAAAAAGAACCTGCGCCTAAAATTGAAAAAACGAAAATTTCCACTCAAAATGCTGCGGTGAAAAAAGATATTAAAACAAGTGTAAAAAAGTCTAAAACTTTGGTTTCAGAAACCGGTAAAAAATAATTTATGCAAAACTTTTGGCAAAAATTCTTAAGCGCGCTCAAGGATCCAATTCTAAGGAAAAGAATTGGTTTTACCGTTGGAATACTCGTATTATTTCGTGTCATGGCGACCATTCCTATCCCCGGCGTTGATGTTGCGGCTCTGGCAAAGCTCCTTTCATCCAATCAATTTTTCAGTCTTTTCAATATTTTTTCCGGTGGCGGACTTTCTAATCTTTCAATAGTAATGCTTGGAGTCGGCCCTTTTATCACTGGTTCTATCGTCATTCAGCTTCTTACCATGATGTTCCCAAAATGGAAGGCGCTCATGCACGAGGAAGGAGAGGCGGGTAGGATGAAACTCTCACAATATTCACGACTTCTAGCCGTGCCTCTTTCCTTTATTTCCGCTATTGGTTTTATCATGCTTCTTCAGTCTCAGAATGTATTACCGCATCTTACGACGACGTCACTTGTCTTTAATTCGATTATTATTACCGCTGGTTCCATGCTCCTTATGTGGCTTGGTGAACTCATATCTGAATTTGGTATAGGTAACGGCGTATCACTTATCATTTTTGCCGGTATTGTTTCGCGATTGCCTCTGGACATTATTCAAGCCTATCAGAAAATTATTTCAGCGGGACCTTCGTCTATTCCTATCTATGTTGCGGTCCTCGTCGTTGCGGTAATAGTAACTGCCGGTGTTGTCTATGTTACTGAAGCTGAAAGATCAGTACCTGTGACTTATGCCAAGCAAGTTCGTGGCAATAAAGTTTATGGTGGCGCTTCGACCTATTTGCCTTTACGTTTGAATCAAGCCGGCGTTATCCCCATAATCTTCGCTCTTTCGATTCTCATCTTTCCTCAAATTATCGCCAATTTTCTGTCGCACGTTTCCAATACGACTATTTCCGGCATAGCTTCATCGGCTGTTATTTTCCTGAATAATCAATGGGTTTACGGCATTATGTACTTTGTCTTGGTTGTGGCTTTCACGTATTTCTATACGGCCGTAACATTCGACCCGAAGATGATTTCCGAGAACCTGCAACATTCTGGCGCATTCATTCCGGGAATTAGACCAGGTGAACATACTCAAAATCATATTGCCAATATCGTTACCCGCATCACTCTTGTTGGTGCGCTTTTCCTCGGTACTGTTGCCATTCTACCGCTTATTATCTCCGCTTTTAATGGTGGTGATCGTTCCGTTGCTATCGGCGGCACCGCGCTTCTCATCGTTGTTTCCGTGGTTCTGGATCTCTTGAAGAAGATAGACGCCCAGGTCGCGATGAGGGAGTATTAATGATTTTTTTGTTGAATATTTTGATATTTGCATCAGAAAACTATCCTGATATCGTTCAACATATGCTATAATTTACCCATGAACCCGACAATATTTGAAGGACGCGAGCCGGTCAAAAATCCTGGAGAGGAATTGGCGCGATTGCGCGGGATCGTGGCTGAACGGCATTCGGCCGCGGAGAAAAAAGGGGAGAGTGTAACTGAACGCGCGGTCGCTAAGCGGGTGGTAGAAGATTATTCGGCGGCGAAACCTCATCAAGTTTTGGCGCCGGAATACACGCTTAAGGATCATGAGGCGAATGAAATAGTGTTGGAGCTTTCGCCTGAAACACATGACGCGCAAATGAGCGAACTCCTCGCGGTTATTCAAGAAAAGGGCGTAAAGAACGCTATTCATGTCGTGGAAAAAATGAATAATCCGCATCTCTACGACGATCTCCATCGATTCTTGGTCCAATTCATTTCCTCCGGTTACTCTATTCAAGGTTTGAATGAAAGTGATCCTCTATGGAAACCACTTCATATGACTCTATTTGAAGTGTCTCTGCCGGAGGCCAGTGAGGAAGACAAAAAAAAGCAATTAAGCGAACTCATTTCCGGCATGGAACAATTCTATGCGGGAATGCTCTCTATTACAGATGATAAAGAAAATCCCGCATGGTTCTCCGTGGAGATCGCGAACTCGAACGGCAGTAATGAATTCATTTTCTACGTCTCCGTGCCGACGGCGCGCGAAGATTTATTTGAAAAACAAATCATGGCCGTATTTCCCGGTAGTCATGTCCATGAACACAAGGACGATTACAATATTTTCAACTCTGACGGCGCATGCGCCGTGTCTTATGCCGCGCTTTCGAAACATCCGTTGTATCCTCTCAAATCATACGAAGATTTCGATATTGATCCGCTAAACGCGATTCTGAATGGTTTTTCCAAAATTGACCGAATGGGTGAAGGCGCGGCTATACAGATGATTGTCGGAAAAAGACAGGATGGTTATGCCAAAGAATGCACCAAAGTTCTCGAAAAAGTTCGGAATGGTAAGAAAATCGGAGAAGCTCTGGAAGAAGTCGGTCGTTCGGCTATTAGCAATATAGGCAGGGGAATGACTGATTTTTTCAAGGGCCAGAAAGCCATGGAAAAGGAAAAGGAGGCGGAAGTGAAACGGGCGCAAGCCGTTGATCAGGCGATTATAGATCAGTTCACGCGAAAGCTGAAAAGTCCATTCATTTCTGTCAATTTGCGTATAGCGACTTCGGCGGCTACGGAAGCGGAGGCACAAAGCGTTCTGAATGATCTTGAATCAAGTTTCAATCAGATGGAGAATGGATATGGCAATAGAATTGAATGGAAAAAGGTCGGGACCGGGCATCATATTTTCGGTGGTAAGAATAGCGGAAGATTGCAAGAAGTTCTGGAACAATTTTCACTCCGCACTTTTGACGAGGACGAGCAGGTGATTTTGAATCTTGAGGAGTTGACGACATGCATGCATTTCCCGGCAAGCAATATTCATCCCGCCGCGCCGCAATTGAAACAAAGCGCTTCTGGTACGGCGCCGGCGCCGCTCGGCGTTCCGGAATCGGGGACATTACTCGGTGTCAATGAAAACCGTGGAGTGAAAACAAATATTTTCATAGCACCGGAAGACCGAATGCGTCATCTCTATGTTATCGGTCAGACTGGAACTGGTAAAACCACGCTTCTCAAGAATATGATCATTCAAGATATTCGAGCGGGAAATGGCGTCTGTTTCATAGATCCTCACGGTTCCGATGTTGTCGATATTCTAGCCTCAATACCATCTGAAAGATTCAAGGATTTGGTTTACTTTGATCCCGCATCCGTCGATCGCCCTATGGCTCTCAATATGCTCGAATATGATCAGAATTTTCCGGAACAGAAAACTTTTGTCGTGAACGAGATGTTTTCTATTTTTCAAAAATTGTACGGAGCCATACCGGAATCTATGGGCCCAATATTTGAACAGTATTTTCGCAACGCAACCGGTCTTGTCATAGAAGATCCGGAATCCGGATGCACTCTGCTCGATGTTTCGCGCGTTATGTCAAACAAAGTATTTCGCGACTTGAAAATTTCCAGATGCAAGAATCCGATTATAGTTCAATTCTGGAGAGAAATCGCGGAAAAAGCCGGTGGGGAAGTGTCATTGGCAAATGTAGTTCCGTATATTACGTCGAAATTCGACGTATTCCTGGCGAATGAAATAATGCGACCTATTATCGCGCAGGAAAAATCTTCTTTTAGCATGCGCGATATTATGGATAATAAGAAGATATTACTAGTCAATCTTTCAAAGGGCAGGCTCGGCGATATCAACTCTCATTTGATCGGACTTATTTTAGTCGGCAAAATCCTGATGGCGGCGCTATCGCGCGTGGATTCATTCGGCAAAAATATGCCGGATTTCTACCTGTATTTGGACGAATTCCAGAATATCACGACGGATTCCATCGCGACGATTCTATCCGAAGCGCGCAAATATCGTCTGGCTCTCACGCTCGCTCACCAATTCATCGGCCAGCTTGATGATAAGATAAAAAATGCCGTTTTCGGCAATGTCGGCTCCATGGCGGCGTATCGTCTCGGCACGGAGGATGCGGAGTTAATGGAAAAACAATTTGCCCCGACATTCACGGCGAAAGATATTGTGAATCAGAATAATTTCTGCGCGTATATTCGATTACTCGCGAATGGTAAACCTTTGAAGCCGTTCAATATCCAAGCGATGCCGAGATCGAAAGGGAACATGGAACAGGTTGATAAACTGAAAGAACTTTCATTCCTCACATTCGGTAGGCCAAGGGCGGATGTTGAAACGGAGATTATGAAGAAATATGAGAAGGAGGAGACGATTATTCAATGAATATGACTGATTACCGATTACTGATAACAAGCTACTAATTATCATGACCCCACAAACTTATATTTTTATCGGACGTTCTGGTTGCGGCAAAGGTACGCAGGCGGATCTGTTACGTAAGGTACTAGCGGAAAAATCTTCGGAAATCCCGATCACTTATATGGAAACGGGTAAACTTTTCCGCGATTTTGTCATGGGGCAATCATATTCTCAAAGATTATCAAAAGCTATTAACAAAGAAGGCGGATTGCAACCGGAATTTTTGACTATACATTTGTGGTCGGATTTTTTTGTGAAAAATCTGACGAATAATACGCATCTCATTACCGATGGTACACCGAGGAAAATCAACGAAGCCAAAGTTTTGAATACCGCTTTTGAATTTTACAAACGCGAAAAGCCACATGTTATATTTATTAATGTCTCAAGAGCTTGGTCAAAAGAGAGAATGCTCGCGAGAGAGAGGGAAGATGATAAAGAAGTTGATATAGAAGCGCGGCTTGATTGGTATGAAACCGAAGTAGTGCCAACAATTGATTATTACAGGAACAATCCATTATATATTTTTCATGACGTGAATGGTGAAAGATCGATTCCGGAAATTCACACTGATATTGTGAAAATGATTGGTTTGGTGTAGTTTTCATTAATGGTCACAATCAAAACAAAGAAAGATATTGCCATTCTTCGCGAAGGGGGATGTCGTCACGCGGTTATTTTACGCGAACTTGCGGCTATGGTTCGTCCGGGAATTTGTGCCGCCGAATTGAATGCTTCTGCCGATAAGATGATAGCGGAGGGCGGTGATAAGTCTGCTTTCTTGAATTTCAAGCCGAAAGGTGCGGCGCGTGCGTATCCGGCATCACTTTGTGTTTCTGTGAATGATGAAGTGGTTCATGGTATACCAAATGAAGGTGATAAGATCTTGAAAGAAGGTGATATTGTTAGTTTGGATTTTGGCTTGAATCATCGCGGACTATTTACAGATGCGGCGATGACGGTGGCTGTTGGGTCTATTAGTCCTGAATTGGAAAAGTTACTAGAAGTTACGAAAGAGGCTTTGATGGCGGGAATAAAAGCGGCAAAGGGTGGAAAAAAAACTGGAGATATCGGAGCGGCGGTGCAAAGATTCGCTATGACGAATGGCTATGGTATTGTAAAAGAATTGGCGGGGCACGGCGTTGGCTATGATGTGCATGAAGAGCCATTCGTGCCGAATTATGGTGAAGCGGGTAAAGGTACAGTTTTGAAGCCTGGTATGATCATTGCTATAGAGCCTATGTTCAATCTTGGCACGAAAGATATCATTCTTGCCGATGATGATTTCACATACCGTACTGCCGATCACAAGCCAAGCGCGCATTTTGAGCACACTATTCTTGTCACAAAAGGAAATGCTGAGATATTGACAGCTCAATAGTTATTTGGAATACCGTGCGGTCATGCTTGCTTCAACAACATAATTACCGTTATAATCAACAACTATGAAAACACATCATAAAGATGAAAAAACTTTGGTCATTATCAAGCCAGATGGGATACAGCGAGGTTTAATCGGGGAAGTAGTGAAGCGTTATGAAAGAGTCGGACTGAAATTAATAGGTATAAAGATGTTAGTGCCGACAGCGGATTTGGTTAAAAGGCACTATACTCTGGATCCAGAATGGCGCATGAAAACTGGTATAAAGACTATAAAGGGATACACGGACAAAGATCTCAAACCACCGTATACTGACCCAATGAAAGTCACGGAAATTGTGCTCAAGAATCTTGTAAAATACATGACAAGTGGTCCGGTTGTGGCTATGGTCTGGCAAGGAGCCCACGCGGTAGAACTTGTCAGGAAATTGACCGGTGGAACGGAACCTAGAACATCCGATGTCGGTACTATTCGTGGCGATTATGTGCTTGATTCATACGTTATGAGCGATATAGATGGTCGTGCTGTGCGCAATGTCGTGCATGCTTCCGGTTCAGTCAAAGAAGCCGAAGATGAAATCACTCATTGGTTCAAAAAGGAGGAGATAATGAATTATAAAATCATTACGGAGCGAATACTGTACGATGTCAATATGGACGGGATTTTCGAATAGGAATAAAATATATACAGATTGCGAGAGTAAAACCCTATACCGTAAATTTTGGGAGGCCAATGAATGCTTGCATTCAAATTCGTCGGCACTTTGGTGTTCGATGTGAGGCCACCCACCTGACTGTATCAGGTATGGTACTCTCGCGATCGATCGAAAACATCCCGATGTATGTTGGGGTGTTTTTGTTTCGCGTTACGACAAAACCAAGAAAAGACATGTTCTTGGTTCTTTCGGGAAAATAAACTATAATGGAGGTTCATGCGCATATACTTTTATTCTCTTGTCATTCTTTGTCTCGTGCTTATTACTCATATCGTTGGCGTTAATGGTATGTACGCAGCTTGTCCGTCGTACAATATTTTCATGCATATATTAGGCGGAATAGGCGTCGGTTTAGCCGTTTGCGCGGCCGTGAAACTGCACGGCGGTAATATTGCGCATAAGGGCCGCGTGATTATTATCGGTGTTTTAGTTATGGGAATGATCTGGGAATCATTCGAAATATATTACAATATCGCAAGTGCTCCGCTTTGGACTATGCCGTATTATATTGATACCGCGAAAGATTTATTCAATGATATTATCGGCGGAGGTATCATTGTTTTTCTATGTCAAAAGCTTTACAAATAACTTTTTGTTCCGGAGTCGGTGCCGTCACCGGAGCAAATTTTTTACTTGAACGTGAAGGCAGTCAAGAAAATGATTTCGCGAATAATTCAAAAATATTAGTGGATTGCGGCATGATGCAAGGAGAGCGATTTGATGAAGAGAAAAATCGCGAACCTTTTCCATACAATCCGGTTTCCATTCAAGCTCTGATTGTAACCCATGCTCATCTCGATCACATCGGTCGCATTCCAAAACTGGTTAAGGAAGGCTTCCATGGCGTCATTTATTCAACTCCTCAAACAAAGGAACTTGCCGAATTGGTTCTGACGGATGCCGCTGGTATTCTCGCCCTTGAAGCCAGACAAGACGGTGTCGCGCCATTATTTGACTTGAATGATATTCGGGTTGTTTTTCTACTGTGGCGTACTATTCGATATCATGAAAATTTGGAGATTGTCCCGGGTATATCCATTCTTCTCAAAGACGCGGGCCATATTCTCGGATCAGCGATGGTGGAGATCAGTGCGCAAGTACGCAAACGCGCAAGTACGCAAGATGGAAGTGACACGAATCTGATTAGAATTCTATTTACCGGAGATCTCGGCAATTCACCGGCGCCGTTACTCCAAGACACGGAATCTATCGGTGATATTGATTATCTAATAATGGAAAGTGTTTACGGGGACCGCAACCATGAATCGAAGGAACAAAGAGTGAGCGAATTCGAAAGGGTAATAAAAAAAACAATCGCTTATGCCGGGACATTGGTCATTCCAACTTTCTCAATAGATCGCACGCAGGTCCTTTTGTATGAGCTAAATAATATGGTTGAACAGAAAAAAATCCCGTCAATTCCAATATTCGTGGATTCTCCCATGGCGATAAAAGCGACGAAAATTTATGCGGAAAATACTGACCTTTTTAATGATTATGTAAGAAATCAAATAGCTAAAGGTGATGATATATTTGATTTCAAAAATCTAGAATTCATCATGTCCCAGAATGAATCGCGAGACATAGATAAAATAAAAGGCGCCAAAATAATTCTGGCTGGTTCAGGCATGTCGGTTGGCGGGAGAGTTACAGGTCATGAAGAAACATATTTGCCTGATTCCAAGAATACGATCCTGTTAGTCGGCTATCAAACAGTTGGTTCTCTTGGCAGGCGATTGGCTGACGGAGCGAAAAAAGTTCATATTCACAAACAGAAAGTACAAATTCACGCGCGTATTGAAAAATTGTACGGTTATTCAGCGCATAAAGACAGTGATCATCTTCTAGGATTTGTTTCTAATGCCACAAACCGTCTGAAACAAGTTTTTGTCACCATGGGCGAGCCGAAAGCATCGATGTTTTTGGCGCAGAAAATAAATGAAGAACTGAAAGTGAAAGCAGTCGTGCCGAAAATAGGGGACAAAGTTAATTTACAGTCCATTGAGGTTTAATCTTATATGCATAAGATTGAACCTTACGCATAAAAAAGACCTCGGAGAGAGATAGAGGCAGGGAAAGGAGGACCCGGCTCTAGCTTCTCCGAGGCGAAAGAGCGATGACACGCCCTTAAGTCCGAATAGGATCAACAACAACCCATCGGGACCCGCCTTGACGGCGCTTCCAGATGACCCCGATGATTGGGGCCAGCTAGATGTACTAGCTTGGCTACCTTACCATATTAACAACTTTTTGGAAAGTCTCCGGCCTGAATTCAGCCAAATGAGCTAGAGATTTGCGATCAAGGGCTATACCTTTCTTCTTTGCCTCACCGATCCATTTGCTGTACGAAAAACCGAGTGGACGTAAAGCAGCATTGATCTTCACGTTCCAAAGTCGACGAAAATCTCCTTTTTTGTCTCTGCGATGAGCGAAGGCATATACGCCCGCGTGAGTAAGCGCGTTATTGGCGGCTTTTTCCGTCCTTGATCTGCGAAACCGAAAACCTTTGGCCGTCTTGAGGACACTGCGGCGATTTTTCATGGCATTAACTCCTTTTTTGACTCGACTCATATTATTGTATTAGAAACTGGTAAACAGAAATAAAAATTTTTCTGTTCTGGTCTCTTTGTTATTAAATATTAGCTAAAAATCGACTTTTAATCTTATTACTCATGCGAATCGTCCGCATCCTATGCTTGCTCATGGTTGAATTACCACCTTCTTTTGCGTTGAAATGATTTTGTCCAATCTTACGTCCCAAAATCTTCCCCGTACGGGTAATCTTCAATCTTTTTATATATGATTTATTTGTTTTGATCATAATCTTACTTTTTCTCAACTACTAATGCCAATCCTCTTGGTCCTCTGATTGGTTCTTGTGATACTTTGTATTCAACACTGATTAGTTTCAAGATCCTGTCCAAACGCTCTTTTAAGAATTTTAATTCCATGTATTTAGCGCGTCCCACCAAATAGAGGTCAACCCTAACACGATTTCCTTCTGAAAGCCATTCGGAAACCCTCTTAGCTTTTAGTTCCAGATCGTGTTCGCCAGTGCCAATCTTGACTTGGATACTCTTCATCTCGCTCACTTGTGAACGATTTTTGGAGATTTTGGCTTTCTTCTTCTCGTCGTACTGATATTTGCCATAATCCATTATCTTACCGATAGGTGGTGTGGCATTGGGGGAAACTTCTATCAAATCCAACCCGCGATTTTTGGCCTCGATAAGCGCTTGGCTAAGGGATAACACGCCAAGATTGTCCCCATCTTCTGTGATGACCCGTAATTCGGAGACTTTGATTTGATGATTTATGCGTACTTTTATCACGTGGATTACAAGGATATTTATAGCATAACGCCGTGATTTGCGCAACATTCTACTTCGCGAATTCCCGCAAGGGCAAAACACATCCCCACGCGAAGTGGATGGCACCTGCATAAATACGCCAGGCCAAAGTATAATGTGCCACAGGTTATGCCTCTTACAATACTTCGCGTGGGGATGTGTTTTGCCCTTGCGGGAGTTCGCGGAAAAACAACCAGAAGATGATTATAAGAATTTGCGAACCAAACGAATGAGTATCTCGGGAATTTTTTCAACGAAGAAGCGGTTATGCCATTCATTCAAGATAACTTCCTTGGACTCAGCGAGATCATCGGTGAAATGCTTTTCCAATTCATGGGCGAATTTGACATTCGTGCTCACGATATTCGCTTCAAAGTTATAGAGCATGCTGATATTATCCAGATTCATTGTACCGACAGTTGACCAAATACCGTCAATGGTAACCGTTTTACTATGTATCATATTACCTTCATATAGGAATATTTTCGCGCCAGCTTCAAGGAGCGTGTTGAAATACGAACGCGCGCCAAGATCAACAGCGTAATAATCGGATTTTTCGGGTAATATTATTTTCACCGTTACACCGCGCTTGGCCGCCAGTTTGAGCGCGCGTGCCAGACGATGAGTCGGGATGAAATACGGAGTCGTGATCAGGATGGATTTTTTCGCGTTGCGCACGGCTTTTATGAGTTCATAATTGATATGTCTTCTTCCCGGTGCGGGGTAATTCGTGACATAACGAAACTCGTGATCTTTCACGCGGGCGTGTCCGGGCAAATTCTTGGAACCGTGGGCGCGTTCCCACATGCGATTGAACGCTTTTTCCATTTGTTTTGCCGCGATACCTTCCAATCGAAGATTCGTGTCGCGCCAGTTCTTCATGCGATCATTCATGCAAATACTGCCGGTATATCCGATCTCACTGTCGATAACCAAAGTGCGACGATGGTTTCTCAAAAACCAAGAACGCAAACTTGGAGTCTTGAAGTATCCTGGGATAAGAGTTCGCCAAAACATAAGTTCTATACCTTTTTGTCGCAAATCTTCGGCGATATTAGAACCCCAAAATGTGAAGCTACCGGCGGCATCCCAAAGAAATCGTACTTTGACGCTTTCAGCGGCTCTCTTGGCGCAAATATCTATGAGTCTTTGCCCGAAATCATCGGCCACAAAAATAAATTGCTCCAGAACTATACTCTCTTTTGCCTGCGCGCAGTCGACGAGCATAGCATTCCAGGCATCTTCGTTGGTGGCGTATAGATTCCAGTCGGTTAATGATGACATGAAGGGATTATAGCATTTTCAGGCTAAACCTTCGTCACAAGTATGTCAATATGTTACGATTATGATATTGTCATGACGATATTAATAGACAATAAAAAAGCGCGATTCAACTATGAAATCCAGGATACATTCGAGGCGGGTATAGAGCTACTCGGGTTCGAAGTAAAATCATTGAAGAAAAGTCAAGGTTCGTTTGATGGCGCGTATGTGATAGTGCGCGGTGGGGAGGCGTATGTCGTGAATATGTTCATTCCGCCGTATCAGGAAAAGAACACGCCGGGAGATTATGAACCGAGGAGGAATAGGAAGTTGATATTGAATAAGGATGAGATCAGAAAACTGGCGACCATTGAAGCAGGTCGGCGCTTGACAATAGTACCGATTTCGGCTTATAGTGTGAATAACCGAATCAAGGTAAGCGTGGCTTCGGTACGCGGCAAAAGGAAGTATGACAAAAGAGAAACGACGAAACGCCGCGAGAGTGATAGGGAGATGGGAAGAGTTATGAAAGATCGTTGACAGCGCGAATTATGAATTAAGAATTAGGAATTATGAATATAGTCAATTTCGGCTTCCATTCACAATTCATAATTCCACACTGGGGATGAAAGGCATCGACAATCGTATGTTATTGTTCGTGCGGCGTAAGCAGTATCGACTTATAAATCCGATGCAAAACCTAATTGCTAAATCTTCTGTTTCTCCGTATTTCGGAGCCAAGGACTTCGCATTCGCGTTTGTATAAGCGCGCGTCTACTAGAGGGGGATCCTGACCTTCTGGATAGGCGTTATTACCTGGATGTAGGGTAGTACGATTTCTCGTCGTATTATCCGAAACTTAGAGATCGAAGCTATGCGTTTTGTTTTCTTTCATAACATGGCTTCTAAACTTCAAAGATTTCTATCGCCGTAGAATCGTTCGATCAACTTCGATTGCACCTGGGTTCGACTCCCAGCATCTCCACAAACAAAAATCTGCCCGAAAGGGTGATTTTTGTTTGTGGAGATGAGCAAGTCGCCTGCGCGACTTGCGTCTGGGAGTCGAAGAGGTCGAACATATTTTCGAGTCCCAATGTACATTGGGACGAGAAAATGTGAGACCTGTACAGAAGCTGTAAGCTTCGACTCCCAGCATCTCCACTCGACTCGCTTCGCTCGCTCATGGCGGGCCGCTTTTTTCTGAATTACGGCTAGATGCTGGTTTTTTTTGATGTCTAAAACTATTATGGATCCAGTAATCAAAAATATTGACGAAATGTATATTCAATAGTAATATGCCGTTAGATTTTGGTGTTGGAAAACATAGGAGAAAAAATGCACATTCAAATCAATATTACAGGACGGCAGTGGCTCACGATCGCCGTAATTATTTTTTTGGTTTCAACAATGTATCGGCTCATAAAAAAATTCACCAGGCGATGCGAATGCGGCCGATGGCTATTGGTTGAACGAGTCAAGATAATGGAGGAAGACCCAGACGCTTTCGATGATGATATCGTTGGCAAAATGTATTTCGCGTACATACTGGGAGTATGCGTATGCGGATTGGTCCATCAATACAAAATAATCCACAAACGATTCACCGCATCAGAACTTTGGTGGAGACATGTCTTCCATCCAAGTGAATTCACTCGGCCCGATAGTTATATCTTGTTGGAAAAGGCCGGGATCGTCCCTCGTGCGCATCCACCGAACAAAGCGGTTGCGCATAAAAACAAGGCAAATTTTCATCCTGACTTGAGTATTCTGCCACAATTAAACGCCCAGACTGGCGGCGTGAAAAGCGCTCAAGTCCTCGCGAAAAAGTCCTCAACTCACGAGATCAAGCCCAAATCGCCATTCAAGCCGATTCCATCTCCAATAACTTCACTAAAGATTGAATCGGTGGGCTGAAATGACGCGAAACGGCTCAAATGGCGGATGTTCTATGACACCCGCCTTTTTTCTTCCATTTCCTAGCTACTTATGTATAATCAATAGGTGCTAGCTTTCTTAATTCACAATCCATAATTCATTCCCAATGAACCCACTTTTCGGTGGCCAGGCGCCACAACAAAATAACACGAACAATAAGGGCAAAAATGGCAAAAAAGGTTTTTCCATGCCGAAAATGAGTTTTTTGAATATGATTGTATCGGCTATTCTGATATTCCTTTTAATTTCCGGAATATATTCCGAATTCGGTGCGTCTCGAACAACCCTGCAAACTATTTCGCTTTCTGAGCTAGCAAGAGACGTTGAAACTGGTAAAGTCGCTTCAGTAACATTGGAAACTGATCAGGTGCTCGTGGAATATTCAGATAAAACGATAAAACACGCGCAAAAAGAGATTGACGCGTCTCTGACGGATTCATTGGCTCGAATGGGCGTATCTGCCGCGCAATTGGCTTCAACTTCCATCATGGTCGCGGAGCCGTCGGGATTCTGGTTCTGGACGGGGCAATTGGCTCCATTTCTGGCACCGGTAATATTTTTAATATTCTTCATTTGGATAATGTCTAGACAAGTTCGCGGGGCAGGCATGCAAGTCCTTTCATTCGGGCAATCCAAGGCGCGCATAACAATGCCGGATGATAAAAAAACAAGAATTACTTTCAAAGACGTGGCTGGATGCAAAGAAGCCAAACAGGAATTATTAGAAATTGTTGACTTTCTCAAAAATCCGAAAAAATTCATAGATATTGGCGCAGAAATTCCTAAGGGCGTTATCTTGATGGGTGGCCCGGGCACGGGAAAAACGATGTTGGCTCGCGCCGTGGCAGGAGAAGCTAATGTCGCATTCTTCGCTATTTCTGGTTCCGAATTCGTGGAAATGTTCGTTGGCATCGGCGCGTCGCGCGTGCGTGATCTCTTCAATATGGCGAAACAACAGTCGCCAGCGATCGTCTTCGTTGATGAAATAGACGCGGTTGGACGTGCTCGAGGTTCAGGAATGGGCGGCGCCAATGATGAACGCGAACAGACTTTGAATCAGATTTTGACGGAAATGGATGGATTTGAGCAGAATCAGAAAGTCATTGTTATGGCGGCGACGAATCGGCCGGATGTTCTTGACCCGGCACTTTTGCGACCGGGCAGATTTGATAGGCGAGTTGTCATAGATTTACCGGACAGGAATGATCGCGAAGAAATTCTTCGCATTCATGCCGTGAAGAAACAATTGGCCGAAGATGTCAGTTTCAAAGTGATTGCCGAGAGAACACCGGGATTCTCCGGAGCCGATCTGGCATCTCTAATGAATGAAAGCGCAATCTTGGCGGCTAGGGAAAATAGGAATAAGATCGGGCAGTTTGATCTTATTCGTTCTATTGAAAAAGTAATGATGGGACCGGAACGCAAGAGTCACATTCTATCGATAAGAGAAAAAGAGATTACGGCGTATCATGAGGCTGGACACGCTATCGTCGCTTCCGTTTTGCCGAATTCCGATCCGGTGCACAAGATTTCTATCATCGCGCGCGGTCGTGCGGCTGGTTACACTTTGAAATTACCCATTGAAGATAGAAAATTGCAGTCGCGAAAAGAATTCTTGGATGATATCGCGGTCTCTATGGGTGGCTATGTTTCCGAAAAAATGATGTTCGACGATATTACAACCGGGGCGTCGAATGATTTGCAAATTGCCACGGCTTTGGCGCGAAGCATGGTTACGCAATATGGAATGTCGGATAAGCTCGGTCCGGTGGCTTTGGAAAGTCCCGTTGGCCGAGTAATGTTCGGCATGGGAGTATCCGATCGCGATTATTCGGAAAAGATCGCGTCAGAAATTGATGGAGAAGTGAATCGCATCATGACGGAAGGGCGCGAAAAGGCGATAGAAGTTATAACGACACATAAAAAAGCTTTTGAAGCGATCGCGAAAAAATTGATTGAGATCGAGACTATTGAACGCGATGAATTCGAGACTTTGCTTAGTACAAATGGGATAACGCCAAAGAGGGAACAAAAGGTGGTGTAAACATAAAAACCGCCGAAGTGGTTCTGTTCTTATGTTGCTTACATCTATATGAAGCATGGATTATCACCTGAGATATTACCGGCCTACTCTTTTCAATATTCAAAGTCAGTATTGACATGAACAGATAAGCACTTCCTTAAATATGAATTTTTCGAGAACTCAAATCATAAAGTAGTTGAAACTATCCTAATTGTCGTCTATTATGGGGTCATGCACGCGTAGCTCAATGGTAGAGCATTCGCCTTATACGCGACTGGTTGGGGGTTCGAGTCCCTCCGCGTGCACCACAATCAAACTTTCAGGAATTTTGCCGATTGATTCAGCCGCGCGAAGCGCGGCAGAGAACGGAAACACTGGCTCGCCGCGCACGGCGCGGCTCGCCAAGCGCAGGTTCGAGCCAAAGATTTCTTTGGCAGCAACCTTTTTCTCCAAAAGGTTGCTATCCCTTGCAATTTTGACGAGGTTTGAAGCGACTTTTATCCATTCTTCCATCGGTTCGAGCCAATCATTCTGCTTTTGTTCAATCCGCGCCATTTTCTCGTCCAGCGACTTCTTTGCTAAAAGAAGTTTTGTTTTTTGTTCGCGGTAGATTTCCCTTTCAATATCTTGCTCTAAATAGCCGTCTAAAAGTCGCTGGAGTTTTTGATTTATGGCGTGGATTTGATTTTGCGATTCAAGAACAAAAGCAGAAACGGATTGGGCGGATTTCTCTTTGTTAGTTTCCGCCATTTCCAAAAGTTTTTCCGCCCAATCCGCACGCAAAGAAAATTTTTGAAGCAGAGAGGAAATTTGCTCATCTAAACTTTCTTGGCGAATACAGGGTTCGGGACATTTGATTGATTTGTTTTTCTTGGTGCAATGATAGTAAATATAGTCATGGACGTTTCCATTTTTCTGCTTTTTAACCCTGTATTCGCCAGTTATGGACATTCCGCAAGTGCCGCACTTCATTAGTCCACAATAATCTTGCGGCTCATATTTTGTTTTGTGATGCGGTCGTCCTCTCTGCTTTAAAACTTCTTGGACTTTATCAAAAATTTTCTTTGCGACGATTGGCTCGTGCTTGCCTTCGTGCAACTCCTTGGAGTAGCGAAATAACCCCGTGTAAAACGGATTTGAAAGGATAAAAGTCGCCCTCGTCTTGTGGATTCTCTTTCCGCCGCGGGACATAATCCCGCGTTGCGCCAAAAAATCCGAGACATCTTCTAGCCGAGCGTTGCCGGTGGAGTAATACTCAAACGCCGCTTTGATAACTTTCGCTTTCTTTCTATCCACCACAATACTTTTGTTTCTCACATCGTTGATATAGCCAATAGGCGCAATGCTCGGATATTCTCCTCTCCTCACTTTTTGACGTAAACCACGCTTCGTGTTTTCGGAAAGAGAATCCACATAGTATTTGCTTTGCCCAAAAGCGATATTCAACATAAATTTTCCCTGCGGCGTTGGCTCAAACCAAAATTGCGGAAATTTCAACGCCGCAATACGCCCGCAATCAATCAGATAGATTATTTGTCCACCGTCCACAGAATTGCGCGCCAATCTGTCGGGGTGCCATGCCAAAATTCCGTCCGCCTCGCCATGTTCAATTCTTTTCAGCATATCGCCGAATATCGGACGGCCCGGAATTTTGGCTGATTGTTTTTCAATAAAAGTATCAATGACATTTAATCCATTCTGTTTCGCAAAGGCGCGCAATTCTGTGATTTGGGCTTCAATAGATAAAACTTGCTTATCCTCAACATCGGTTGATTTGCGGGCGTATAGAAAAAATTTGTTGTTCATAAATTTATGTTGTTAATTTTTAATTGGGCAAAGTAAATACTTAAAATCGCAAGGGATTTCGAACCTGCGCTTGGCGAGCCGCGCCGTGCGCGGCGAGCCAGTGTTTCCGTTCTCTGCCGCGCTTCGCGCGGCTGAATCAATCGGCAAAATTCCTGAAAGTTTGATTGTGGTGCGTTTGTTTGACGAAATCCGAACCTATTTTGAACGGAATTGATGGCGCGCTTCGCGCGCCAAACTGAACGCTCGGGCGGGCAAAAAGGAAGGGGGTTGGGGGGAAGGAATTTTTGCCCGCCCTCGCTTTCCGCCGCCGCCGAATTTCGTATTTCGCTTTGCGAAATGCGCCGCCAAGAATTTGATTTGGTTATTTTCATTTTATTTGGTAGTATAACAATAAGGGTAATAACCTTATATACTATAATACTACCAAAACTTTATTTATATGACAAGTGGAAAAACAATCAGCGAAAATATCAAGAAAATGCGCGCAAAACTTGGCTTGACCCAAGACGATTTAGCCAAAAAAGCGGATATCAAATACACAACGCTTATGAAAGTCGAAAGTGGCACGGTTAATAAGCCAAGTGTTCAAACTATGGCGAAAATCGCCAAAGCGTTGGAAGTTTCAATAGAGTATTTAATCAAATGATTATGACAAAGGACGATTTCAAATTTGATATAAACGTAAAAAAAGTAAGATTCCCTGATAAGGATTTAATTGAGTCTTTGGAAGCATACGCAAGATTAAAAAATAATGAATATTTTTCTACGACGGAATATAATAAATGGGATAAGAAAATTGCAGGTGCTGAAACATTTTGTGATAGATTCGGTTCTTGGAATAAGGCACTCAGAATTATTGGCATTGAGGGTGGGCGTGAGAGAAAATATAAACCAGAAGAGTTGATTGAAAATTTAGAAAACATCTGGAAAGAGCTAAAATTTCCTCCTGGCAAAAGGCAACTAGCAAAGTATGGAAAGAAAATATCAGAGCAACCATATAATAGGATTTGGGGTAGCGTTCAATCTGCTTGCGAACAGATCGCATTATTTCATGATGGGAAAATAACTCAAGAACAGTTATTGCTAAAATCTAGCACTAAAAATGAGAGGAAAACTATTCCGCTAAACATTCGGTGGGTAGTTTTAAAAAGAGATAATTACGCATGTAAAAAATGTGGTCGAAGTCCAGGAAAAGATAAAACTACAGAACTTGAAATTGACCACATAATTCCGGTGGCAAAGCATGGCACAAATGATGTGAATAATTTACAGACTTTGTGTCGGGAATGTAATCAAGGCAAAAAAGATAGAATCTGAAAAGAATTTGCCGCCAAAAAATTATCATAGCTTTATGAATACGACAACGATATTACTTGTATTAATTCCAATAGCCACTGCCGTAATAAGTTCTTATTTAACTTATTTTTTTGCGATAAAATCCAACAAGAATGAAGCTATATTGAAATTTAAAGAAGAAAAATATTCAAATTTACTTATTCTTTTACAGGGTTTTGTTGGAAAAACTACATCGGGCGACACTAAAAGAAAATTTTTTGAAGAACAATATAAATCGTGGCTTTATTGTTCTGACGGCGTAGTGAAAGCAATAAACGAAATGGTGCAACTTGTTATTGATTCAAGAGGTAAAGAGCCAGACGCAGAAAAAGGCAAAAAGGCCATCGGTAATATAGTTCTTGAAATGCGTAAAGATTTGTTAGGAAAAACAGATTTAACGGCAGATAATTTTAGATACACAGATGTGATAGAATGAGGCGGCGCGCCAGTCTCACTGGCAAGAAATTCGGCGGCGGCGGAAAGCGAGGGCGGGCAAAAATTCCTTCCCCCCAACCCCCTTCCTTTTTGCCCGCCCGAGCGTTCAGTTTGGCGCGCGAAGCGCGCCATCAATTTCGTTCAAAATAGGTTCGGATTTCGTCAAACAAACGCACCGCGTTATTAAGAAAAAAAGCTAAGTTCACGCTAGTTGACTTTCAATTCTGATTTGTCAAATTGTACTTATTATTGTCGTATGGCGTTTACAAACTTCTTGCGAGGTTTGTAAACATATACGTAAATAATATTACTCGAAATGCATCTGTCTTTTTCTGTTCTCAACTTCCTTCTTCAGAATGGGGAAGTCGGAAAGAGTCCTATCTTTTTCTATCATCTCCTTCGCCTCCGCGCGCGCGGCTTCAACCATTTTCAGGTTCTTTAGGGCTTCCATAGCGACGTCAGAAATGCCCCATTGTCGCATGCCGGAGAGTTCGCCGGCGCCGCGCTGAGCGAGATCTAGTTCGGCCAGCTCAAAACCATTCTTGGCATTTTGCAGAGCTTTCAAACGTTCCACGGATTTTGCGCCGATTGATTCCATGAACGCGTAACAATACGCTTGATAGGAACTGCGGAGGACACGGCCGCGGAGCTGATGGAGTTGGGCAAGACCGAAACGCTCGGCACCTTCAATAATTATCACAGTCGCATTCGGCACGTTTACGCCGACTTCGACGACCGATGTGGCGCAAAGGATTTGTATGTCGCCGTTCTTGAAATGCGTCATGGCGAGATCCTTGTCTTTTGATGTCATTCTGCTATGAAGTATACCGATTTCATATTCCGGGAATACGGATTGTTTCAAACACTTGGCTTCTTCTTTGACTGATCTTACTATGAGTGCCATTTCTTTGTCGGGATCCGGTTCGTCAATTCTGGGACATATAACATATGCTTGTCGTCCGGCTTGTAATTCCAGGCGAATCTTCTCATAAACCTGGGTGCGGTGATTCGGCGTAACTATATCCGTGATTATTGGCTTTCGGCCGGCAGGAGATTCATCAAGAAGGGAGAGATCGAGGTCGCCGTACATGGTGAGAGCCAGGGTGCGTGGAATAGGAGTCGCGGTCATGGAAAGAAGATGCGGCGCGGGAGGAGGAAGGACATAAGTTTCGAAACCTTCTTCGCAGGCGCCGTGAACAGGACTCCAGCATACCTGAACAGACGGCGCCGAGAAAAGGCAGTCGAGCCGACATGGTTTCGCCTGCGTCGGCGAGACTGACCGTAGGTTTCGAAACTTATGTCCTTCCTCCTCCCGCGCCCAGGCATTTTGATTTTTCTTTACGAGTTGCGCGCGTTGACTGGTGCCGAAACGATGCTGTTCGTCAATGATCACATACGCCAGATGTTTGAACTTAACAGATTTTTGAATAAGAGAATGCGTGCCGATAACTATGGAAATTTCCCCGTTCTCCACCCATTTCAAGAGCTGAGCACGAGAAATATCGGTCCAGCCTTTCGGATTCACCTTCGACGGAAATTTACGGCAACCTGAACCTGTTATAAGCCCGACTTGTACGCCGAGATACGCAAAATATTGAATAAATGATTCAAAATGTTGTATTGCCAGAATTTCCGTCGGGCACATATAAGCAACTTGAAGTTTTTCATATGTTCCCAAAAAGTCGGGAATTACGTTTTCTTTTTGTTTCCCTTGAAACATCTGCATCGGTTTGGATGTGACAACCGCGTACGCAGTTGTCGCCGCCACGGCCGTCTTGCCGGAGCCGACATCGCCTTCAAGTAGTCGTGACATGGCATGCTCACCATTCATATCAGCAAGGATTGTCTCTATGGAACGAATTTGGGCCTGTGTTGCCTCAAATGGGAAGCGACGCACAAATTCATGAATATGTTTTTCTTCGGCGTTAATAGCAAAACAAGGGTATTCTTTATATTCTTGACGTGTTTGTTGTAAACCTAGTTGAATGGTAAATATTTCCTCAAAAGAAAAACGCTTGCGCGCGGAAAGAGCGTCATCGCGTTTCATCGGCGCGTGGATCCATATAAGCGCGGTTTTTATTCCCGGCAAATGATATTTTTCCAAAATATCCGCGGGAATGGGTTCTGGAATCGTGTCCAAAACTCCACTTTTCCAGATTTTCTGCAAGGCATGGTATATCCAGAGAGAAGTGATACCACGCGATTCTGGGTACACGGGATACATAGTATGAGACTCACCCTTGTCACCGAATAGGGAATTACCGACGCCTGTCGGCAGGTTTGCGACATGTTCTATTTTCGGATTTGAGAAATAGAGCCGATTTGTTTTTTGTCTTTGGCTGACTCTGCCTTCTATGCGGACAAGCATGCCGTCCGTGTACATTTTCGCGATATACGGCTGATTGAACCAGACGCAGTGGATTTTTCCAGTTTCATCTTCCACGAAACCGTCGCCCATTGTCATCTTTGTGTGGAAACCTTTGGATGTTTTGAGTCCGCTCAGTTTGCCATATATGACGGCCATATCGCCTTTTTGTAAAGTCTCAATGCTTCGCGCCTCGGCAGTGTCGCCATAACGGGAAGGAAAATGATATAAAAGATCTATAAGTGTAATAATCCCTAGCTTTTTAAGCGCGATCTTTTGAATGGGGGTAAGTCGGAAGTGTTCCACGACATGGTCATCTATACTTATGTTCATATGCTAATTGTACGGGATTTGCGTGAGAATTTCTATGCCTTTGTAATTCATCAAGTCCCTTGAAGTATGTTCCTTCCGCGGTCTCCAGTCTCCAGAATCTTTAACTTTGAAAATGACATAGAATGTGTAAGAATATTAATTACACCCTTTGGAGACGTGGCTGAGTGGTCGAAAGCGGCACCGTGCTAAGGTGTTAGGGGCGCAAGTCCCTCGTGGGTTCGAATCCCACCGTCTCCGCCAGATTTCCAAGTTTGAACCGAAGTGTTTGCAAGGCTTTTTGAGCCTTGTGACGGTTTCGGAGGTTCGATCTTGGAGACTTGCAAGTCCATAAGAACATCAAAGACTGGCGTCCATATTGGCGTCAGTTTTTGTTTTCTGACGATGAATCCC